>Ga0208564_1000286_pt1 | contig 47235 bp, 39 predicted proteins | sample AD_UKC073_MetaG_FD_184439 | JGI IMG/M metagenome (GOLD analysis project Ga0208564, IMG submission 184439) | Active sludge microbial communities of municipal wastewater-treating anaerobic digesters from USA - AD_UKC073_MetaG (SPAdes) (version 2) | ecosystem: Engineered > Bioreactor > Anaerobic >... | reverse complement strand
GGCGTCCTCGCCGGCATGGCGCACCACCTTGGTCAGGTCGCGGCGGCGCTCCTCGGTCAGCGGCGGCATCGGCACGCGGATCAGGTCGCCCTGGCTGGCCGGGTTCAGGCCCAGGTCGCTCTCGCGAATGGCCTTCTCGATCTTCGCGCCCATGCCCTTCTCCCAGGGCTGCACGCTGATCGTGCGGGCATCCAGCAGCGAAACGTTGGCCACCTGGCTGATCGGGACGGGCGAGCCGTAGTAGTCGACATGCACCTGGTCCAGGATGCCGGGGTGGGCGCGGCCGGTGCGGATCTTCTGCAGTTCGTTCTTCAGCGCCTCGATGGACTTGGCCATCTTGGTCTCGGCGGTCTTCTTGATGTCGGCGATGGTCATGGCGGGCTTGGGCGATGGACAGCGGATGCGAGGAGCGGACGGGCCGGCGGACTCAGACGTGGACCAGCGTGCCCTCGTCCTCGCCCATCACCACGCGCTTGAGCGCGCCGGGCTTGAAGATCGAGAACACCTTGATCGGCAGCTTCTGGTCGCGGCACAGCGCAAAGGCGGTGGCGTCGAGCACCTGCAGGTTCTTCGAGATGGCCTCGTCGAAGCTCAGGCTGGCGTAGCGGGTGGCACTGGCGTCCTTGTTCGGGTCGGCGGTGTAGACACCGTCGACCTTGGTCGCCTTGAGCATGATCTGTGCACCGACCTCGGCGCCACGCAGCGCGGCAGCGGTGTCGGTGGTGAAGAAGGGGTTGCCGGTGCCGGCGGCGAAGACGACGACCTTGCCTTCTTCCAGGTACTGCAGCGCCTTGGGCCGCACATAGCTCTCGACCACCTGCTCGATGGCGATGGCCGACATCACGCGGGCGGTCAGTCCCTCCAGGCGCATCGTGTCGGCCAGGGCCAGGGCGTTCATCACCGTGGCCAGCATGCCCATGTAGTCGGCGGTGGCGCGGTCCATGCCCACCGAACCGCCGGCCACGCCGCGGAAGATGTTGCCGCCGCCGATCACCACCGCCACCTCCACGCCCAGCGCCGTGACCTCCTGCACCTCACGCACCATGCGCACGATGGTGGCGCGGTTGATGCCGTAGGCGTCGTCGCCCATCAGGGCTTCGCCCGAGAGCTTGAGAAGAATGCGCTTGTAGGCGGGCATGCAGGCGGCTCCTGTGGAGGGAAGCGGGTCCGGGACAGCGGAATCTGGAAGTTTAAGGGCGCCGCACGGGGTGGCCGCCGGCGCCCTTGAAGGGAATTCGGGTCGCCCGGGCCGACGATCACCCGGCGCCGGACGACCGGGCTGCCCAGGCGGGCAGCCGGTGGGCGATCAGGCGCCCTTGGCAGCGGCGACCTGCGCGGCCACTTCGGCGGCGAAGTCGTCGACCTTCTTCTCGATGCCCTCGCCCACCACGTACAGCGTGAAGCCGCTGACGCTGGTGCCGGTGGCCTTCAGGTGCGCACCCACGGTCTGCTTGCCATCGGCGGCCTTGACGAAGACCTGGTCGAGCAGCGAGACCTCCTTCAGGAACTTCTGCACCGAGCCCTCGACGCGCTTGGCGACGATCTCGGGCGACTGCGCGGGCTTGCCGGCGGCCACGGCGGCAGCGGCGTCCTCGGCGGCCTTCTCGGCGGCGATGCGGCGCTCCTTCTCGACCAGCTCGGTGGGCACGTCGGCCGACGACAGCGCGGCCGGCTTCATCGCAGCCACGTGCATCGCCACGTCCTTGGCGGCGGTGGCCTGGGCGTCACCGCCGGCAGCGTACTCGACCACCACGCCGATGCGCGTGCCGTGCAGGTAGTGCGCCAACGCGCTGCCACCGGCAAAGCGCTTGAAGCGGCGGATGGCCATGTTCTCGCCGATCTTGCCGATCAGACCCTTGCGCACGTCCTCGACCGTCGGGCCGAAACCGTCCTGGGCCAGCGGCAGCGCCGACAGCGCAGCCACGTCGGCCGGGTTGTTGGCGGCGACCAGCTCGGCGCAGCTCTTGACGAAGGCCAGGAACGAATCGTTCTTCGAGACGAAGTCGGTCTCGCAGTTGACCTCGACCAGCGCACCGGCGCCGCCGGCGCTGGCGAAGGTGATCACGCCTTCGGCGGTGATGCGGGCAGCGGCCTTGCCGGCTTTGTTGCCCAGCTTGACGCGCAGGATTTCCTCCGCGCGCGCCATGTCGCCGTCTGCCTCGGTCAGGGCCTTCTTGCACTCCATCATCGGCGCGTCGGTCTTGGCACGAAGCTCGCCGACCATGCCTGCGGTAATTGCTGCCATGTGTTTCTCCTGGACTGGCGGCTGCCGCTGCGGGCAGCCGGTGGAATCAGATTGCTTGGCGTGAAAAAGGGGCCTCGCAGCCCCTTTCGTCAGGCCCGCCGTGGCGTGGCCTCGGCGAGGCTCAGGCCTCTTCGTTCACTTCGACGAACTCGTCGCCGCCGGCCACGGCCGCCACGACCTCGTTGACCGCGTTGGCCTTGCCTTCGAGCACGGCGTCAGCCACGGCCTTGGCGTACAGCGCCACGGCCTTGGCCGAGTCGTCGTTGCCGGGGATCACGTAGTCGATGCCCTCGGGCGAGTGGTTGGTGTCGACCACGCCGATCACCGGGATGCCCAGCTTCTTGGCCTCGGCCACGGCGATCTTGTGGTACCCGACGTCGATCACGAACAGCGCGTCCGGCAGGGCGTTCATGTCCTGGATGCCGCCGATGTCCTTCTCCAGCTTGGCGATCTCGCGGTCGAACATCAGCGCTTCCTTCTTGGTCAGCGACTCCATGCCGCCTTCCTTGGTCGCCTGCATGTCCTTCAGCTTCTTCAGCGAGCCCTTGACCGTCTTGAAGTTGGTCAGCATGCCGCCCAGCCAGCGCTGGTCGACGAAGGGCTGGCCGGCGCGCTGCGCCTCGGCAGCCACCACCTCGCGCGCCTGGCGCTTGGTGCCCACCATCAGGATCGTGCCGCGCTTGCCGCTGAGGGTGCGCACGAACTTCATCGCCTCCTCGAACTTGGGCAGGGTCTTCTCGAGGTTGATGATGTGGATCTTGTTGCGATGGCCGTAGATGAAGGGGGCCATCTTGGGGTTCCAGAAGCGGGTCTGGTGGCCAAAATGGACACCGGCTTCCAGCATTTCGCGCATGGTCACGGACATGGAGTCACTCCGAAGGTTGGGTCTTGAAACCGGCGCACATCGTGCGTGAAGCGCCTTCCCTGGAGCGGGAAGTGGCCAGACCGGCGACTGCCGAAGCAGCCCGGACGGCCCGCGCGCCACGCCGACACCTTTCGGCGGCCGGCTCGCTGCGTCGTCTGCCTGCTGCACATTCCTGCAAGAAGGAATGGCATCCAGGTAAACCCAAAGATTATAGCATCCAGCCCCATGTCCTCCGACCTCACTCCATCGGCGCCGGGCGCCACCCCTGCGCCCGACCTGTGTGACGCCGTTCTCGCCGTGGCCGATGGCCGTGCCACGGCCACGGCGTTGCTCGACGACGCCATCGGCGCCGCCGACGCGCCGGCCACCGACCGCGCCTACCTGCGCCGCTTCGACGCCCAGGCCCGGGTGAGCGCCGGCATTGTCGATGCCGCCCGTGCAGCCGGCCTGCCGCTGCCGCCGCTGGCGGGCCTGGCCGTCTCGGTCAAGGACTTGTTCGACGTGGCCGGCTGGCCCACCACGGCCGCCTCGCGGGTGCTGGCCGATGCCGCGCCGGCGACGGCCGACTGCCCGGCGGTGGCCCGCCTGCGCGCCGCCGGCGCGGCGCTGACCGGTCACACCAACCTCAGCGAGTTCGCCTACTCCGGCGTCGGCATCAACCCGCACCACGGCACGCCGGTCAACCCGGTGACGGCGGCCATCAACGCCACGCCCCGCATCCCGGGTGGCAGCACCTCGGGCGGCGCGGTGACCGTGGCCGCCGGCGCGGCCTGGGCGGCACTGGGATCGGACACCGGCGGCTCGATCCGCATCCCGGCCGCACTGCAGGGGCTGGTCGGCTTCAAGAACACCCAGCGCCTGACGCCGCTGGCGGGCGCCGTGCCGTTGTCGACCACGCTGGACACCGCCTGCGCCATCACCCGCAGCGTGCGTGACGCGGTGCTGGTGCACGGCATCCTGGCGGCGCGCACGCCCGCGCCTTGCAACCGGCCGCTGCACGCGCTGCGCCTGGCCCTGCCGCAGACGCTGATGCTCGACGGCCTGGACGCCGATGTGGCCCGTGCCTTCGACCGCGCGCTGACCGTGCTGCGCGCGGCCGGCGCGCAGATCGAGGACCTGCCGCTCGCGCCGCTGGCCGACCTGGCCGGCCTGCAGGCCAATGGCGGCTTCACCGCCGCCGAGAGCTGGGCCTGGCACCGCGCCCGCCTGGCGGTGCTGGAAGCCGAGTACGACCCGCGCGTGGCCCAGCGCATCCGCCGCGGCGAGGCCATCGGCGCAGCCGACTACATCGACCTGCTGCAGGCCCGCACCGAGTGGATCGCCCGCGTCGGCGCCGAGCTGCAGGGCTTCGACGCCGTGCTGTCGCCCACCGTGCCGATGGTGGCGCCGGCCATCGCGCCGCTGCTGTCCAGCGACAGCCGCTTCTTCGCGATCAACGCCCTGCTGCTGCGCAACCCGTCGGTGGTCAACATGCTCGACGGCTGCGCGCTGTCCCTGCCCTGCCACCAGCCCGGCCAGATGCCGGTGGGGCTGATGGTCTGGGGCCCGGCCCTGGCCGACGACACCGTGCTGGGCGTGGGCCTGGCCATCGAGGCCGCGCTGGCCGCCGCTGGCGACCGCTGAGCCGCACGCGGGCTCAGGCCCGCGCCGCGGCACCCGTGCCGCGCGCCGCCCACTGCCGCAGCAGCGCGGGCGAGGCCACCGCCACGCCGACCAGGCCGCTGACCACCCCGGGCGCCACCAGCAGCAGGGCGCCCAGGCCGCACAGCACCTGCTCCCAGCGCCGCATCTCGACGAACAGGAACTTCGACAGCGCCGCGGCCAGCAGCACGATGCCGACGATGCAGCCGGTGAAGGTGATCACGAAGTCGGGCCAGTTGAAGCCCTTGGCCACCAGCAGCAGCGAGGGCGAGAACACGAAGACGAAGGGCACCAGGGCCTTGGCCAGCCCCAGGCGGAAGGCCATGTTGCCGGTCTTGAACGGGTCGCTGCCGGCCATGCCCGCGGCGGCATAAGCGGCCAGCGCCACCGGCGGCGTGATGTCGGCCAGCACGCCGTAGTAGAAGACGAAGAAGTGCGCCACCAGCGGCTCCACACCCATCAGCACCAGGGTGGGCGCGGCCACGGTGACCATGATGATGTAGTTGGCCGTGGTCGGGATGCCGCAGCCCAGCAGGATGCAGACCAGGCCGGTCATCACCAGGGCCGCGACCAGCGCCAGCGATTTGGTGTCGGCCACCGCCGCCGGCAGCCAGCTGCCCAGGCCGCCGCCCACCGCATTGGCCGCGCCGGTGATGATGGTGCTGAGCTTGAAGCCCACGCCGGTGAGCGTGACCACGCCGATGACGATGCCCACCGTGGCCGCCGCCGCGCCCACCGCCAGCGCGTACTTGGCACCTGTCTCGGCCGCCTCCAGCAACGCCGCCGGGGCGATGCGGCCTTCGATCTTCAGCATGCGGATCGCCAGCGTCGCCAGCACCACGCCGACGGCGAACACGCCCACCCGCGCCGGTTCGCTCTGCAGACCACCGAAGACGATCACGCCCAGCAAGGCGTGCAGCAGCACCAGCAGGGCCCAGGTCGCCGGCCGGTTGTCGCCGGGGCGGGTGCACAGGCCGACGATGGCGCAGGAGCTGATGCCGATGAAGGCCGCGAGGTACGGCGTGCGGCCGCTCACCAGCACCGTGATCAGCAGCGCCAGCGGGATCAGCGTCGGCCAGCGCTGGCGCAGGCTCTCGCGCAGCCTGGGCATCTCGGCGTCGGTCAGGCCGCGCAGGCCGAAGCGCCTGGCCTCGAAGTGCACCTGCATGAAGACGCCGAAGAAGTGCATGAAGGCGGGAATCGCGGCGGCGGCGATGATGGTCTGGTACGGCAGGGCCAGGAACTCGATCATCAGGAAGGCCGCCGCGCCCAGCACCGGCGGCGTGATCTGGCCGCCGGTGGACGAGGCGGCCTCGACCGCGCCGGCGAACTCGCGCCGGTAGCCCACGCGGATCATCACGGGAATGGTCAGCGAGCCCACCGTCACCGCATTGGCCACCGAACTGCCCGACAGCATGCCGAACAGCGCCGAGCCGAACACGCTGACCTTGGCCGGCCCGCCCACCTGGCGCCCGGCGATGGCCGAGGCCACGTCCAGGAACAGCTGCCCCAGGCCGATGCGCGTGGCCATCACGCCGAACAGCACGAAGTGAAAGACGTAGGTGGCGACCACGCCCACCGCCACGCCGTAGATGCCCTGGCTGGTGAGGTACTGGTGGTTGACCAGCTGGCTCCAGCTGGCGCCGGCATGCTTGAGCAAGCCCGGAAACGCCGGCCCGGCCAGCGCATAGGCCATGAAGCCGATCGCGATCAGCGGCAGCGGCCAGCCCATCGCGCGGCGCGTGGCCTCCAACAGGGCCAGGATCAGCAGCGTGCCCATCGCCACGTCCAGCGTGCCCGGATTGCCGACGCGGAAGGCCAGGTCGTCGAAGATCCACGGGATGTACAGCACCGACAGCGCGATGCCCGCGGCCAGCAGCCAGTCCGGCAGCGGCACGCCGCCCGGCGCCGACCAGCGGTGCCGGGCCGGCTGGCCCAGCAGCGCCTGGCGATGCGGAAAGACCAGGAAGATCAGCCCCAGCACGAAGGCCAGGTGCACGCCGCGGTGGGTGACTTCCTGCAGCAGGCCGAAGCCGGCGGTGTAGTAGTGGAAGGCCGACAGCAGGATCAGCAGCACGGCCACGATGCCCAGCGCCGGCTGCGCCAGCGGCCGGAAGCGCATCTCGGGGTCGAACTTCTGCTCCAGTTCGGCCAGGGTCTTGTCGTCGGGCAGTGCAGTGGTCATCTCGGAGGTCGGACAGAAAACGAAACAGGGCAGCCGCGCTGCCCTGCATGTCAGGCGAGCGACCAGCTCACTTGATCAAGCCGGCTTCCTTGTAGAACTTCTCGGCGCCCGGGTGGAACGGAATGCCCGCGCCCTTGACCGCGTTGTCCTTGGTGATGAACTTGCCCTTGGCATGGCCGGCGGCGAGCGCCTTCTGGCCGGCGTCGCTGAACAGCGCCTTGGTGATCTCGTAGACCGCATTCGCATCGGCCTTGTCGCTGGTCACCCACTGCGCGCCGACGGCCAGGGTCTTCGTGCTGCCCACGCCCTTGTAGGTGCCTTCGGCGATGAGGTCGGGCGCGAAGAAGCCGTCGCTCTTGCGGATGGCGTCGGCCTGCGGGCCGTCGATGGGCACCAGCTCGATGCCGGCGCCGGCCGAGGCCAGCTCGGCGATGGCGCCGGCCGGCGAGCCGCCGGTGAAGAAGAAGGCGTCCAGCGTGCCGTCCTTGAGCTTGTCGCCGGCCTGGTTGGGCTTGATGTACTCGGGCTTGATGTCGGCTTCCTTGATGCCGTAGGCGGCCAGGATGGTGCGGGCATTGATCAGCGTGCCCGAGCCCGGCTCGTCCAGCGCCACACGCTTGCCCTTGAGATCGGCCACGGTCTTGATGCCGGCGCCCTTGCGCACCACGATGTGCACGCTTTCGGGGTAGAGGTTGGCGATCAGCCGCAGGCCGGTGATCGCCGGCTTGCCCTCGAACACGCCCTTGGCGGTGTAGGCCCAGCTCGCCACGTCGGCCTGGCTGAAGCCCGACTCGATGGCGCCGCCGGCAATGCCGGTGACGTTCGCCAGCGAGCCGTTGCTGGCCTGGGCCGTGACCACCAGCTTGCCCGGCTGGCTGACGGCGTTGGCGATCATGCCGCCCACCGGGTAGTAGGTGCCGGCGGTGCCGCCGGTGCCGATGCGGAAGAACTGCTGCGCCTGCGCGCCGCCCGTGGCCAGCACCAGAGCCGCTGCCACCACACCCACCTTGCCCAACCAGAAACGCTTGCTCATCACGGATGCTTCTCCTGCAGGTTCAGACGGCGCCCCGACGGCGCCTTGCCGAGGGCAGTAAAGCACAATGCATGCGCGCCTCCAATGCGGTGAACCCGGGCCGCCGGCCGCGATGCCCGCCGCATCCAACCTGCCCTGCGCCATGCCCGACATCCCCCTGATCGACCGCCTGCAGCCGGTGCTGCCCGCGCAACGCAGCTGGCCCCTGCACGGCAGCGCAGCCAGCCGCCAGATGGAACAGCAGGCACTGGCCGACGCCGCACCCCATGCGCTGATGGCCCGCGCCGGCCTGGCCGTGGCGCGGCTGGCCCTGGCGGTGGCGCCGGGCGCCCGCCGGGCGTGGATCGCCTGCGGGCCCGGCAACAACGGCGGCGACGGGTTGATCGCCGCGCTGCACCTGCAGGCGGCCGGCTGGCAGGTCGATGTTTCACTGCTCGGCGATGGTGACCGGCGGCCCGCCGATGCCGCCGACGCGCTGCGGCAGGCGCAGCAGGCCGGCGTGCGCATCGACACCGGCCTGCCGGGCGCAGGCTTCGCACCCGACCTGGCCATCGACGCCCTGCTCGGCCTGGGCAATCGCCGTGCACCCACCGGCGCGATCGCCGATGCCGTGCAGCGGCTGAATGCCGCAGCCGGGCCGGTTCTGGCGGTCGACCTGCCCACCGGCCTCTGCGGCGACACCGGCCGCCTGCTGGGTGACGCCGTGGTGCGCGCCACCCACACGCTGGCGCTGCTGACGCTCAAGCCAGGCCTGTTCACCGGCCACGGGCGCGACGTTGCCGGCCGCATCTGGGTGGACGATCTCGGCCTGCCGACCACCGACAGCGCCACCGCCTGGCTGGGCGGCGCCGAGGCGCTGGTGCGCACCCTGCCCGGCCGCGCCCATGTCCAGCACAAGGGCAGCTTCGGCGACGTGCTGGTGCTGGGCGGCGCACACGGCATGGGCGGCGCGGCACTGCTGGCGGCACGTGCCGCGCTGACCGCCGGTGCCGGCCGCACCTACCTGGCCCGGCTCGACGGCGACCTGGCGCCCGACCCGCAGCGCCCCGAGCTGATGCCGCGCTCGTCCGAGCAGGCGCTGCAGCCTGCGTTGCTGCAGCGCGCCACCGTGGTTTGCGGCTGTGGCGGCGGCGAGGCCATGGCCGCTGGACTGCCCGCCGTGCTGGCGCACGCCGCACGACTGGTGCTGGACGCCGACGGCCTGAACGCGGTGGCGGCCGATGCCGGCCTGCGCCAGCAGCTGCGCGCACGCGCCGACCGCCATCTGCCCACCGTGTTGACCCCACATCCGCTGGAGGCCGCGCGCTTGCTGGGCTGCAGCACCGCCGAGGTGCAGGCGGACCGCCTGACCCAGGCTCAGGCCCTGGCCGACGCGCTGCAGGCGGTGGTCGTGCTCAAGGGGTCGGGCAGCGTCATCGCTGCCCCGGGCTGGGTGCCGCAGATCAACGCCAGCGGCAATGCCCGGCTGGGCAGCGGTGGCAGCGGCGACGTGCTGGCCGGCTGGCTGGGCGGGCTGTGGGCGCAAGCGGCTGGCAATGGCGCTGCCGCTGCTGCCTTCGATGCCGCATGCGCGGCCGTCTGGATGCACGGCCGCGCCGCCGAGCACGGCGACCTGCGGTTGCCGCTGCGAGCGGCCGACCTGGTCGAGGCGATGGCCGCGTCGCTGCCGCACTAGGCGGCAGGGCGCGGCGGACGCTCAGCGCCGCGTGCTGCGCTTGGTGGTCTTGGCGCCGCCGCGGGCCTTCTTGCCGGCCGGCGCGCCACGTGCGGCCACCGCCTTGGCGCGGCCCGCCTTGGCGGCGCGGTCGCGGCTCTTGACCTGCTTGAGCTCGTCACTGGCCGAGCCACCCTTGCCGGCAGCCGGCTTGCGCGGCACCAGGGCATCGGTCTCGCCCTCGCGCACCAGGCGGAAGTCGATGCGCCGGCCGTCCAGGTCGACCCGGCTGACCTGCACCCGCACCCGCGAGCCGATCGCGTACTTCACGCCGCTGCGCTCGCCGCGCAGCTCCTGCCGCGCCTCGTCGAAGCGGAAGTACTCGCCGCCCAGCTCGGTGATGTGCACCAGGCCCTCGACGTAGAGCTGGTCCAGCGTGACGAAGAGGCCGAAGGCGGTCGCCGCGCTGACCGTGCCGGCGAACTCTTCGCCCAGGTGCTCGCGCATGTAGCGGCACTTCAGCCAGGCCTCGACGTCGCGCGAGGCCTCGTCGGCGCGCCGCTCGTTGGCGCTGCAGTGGGCGCCGGCGGCTTCCCACAGGCCGGCGTCCTGGGCGCTGGTGGGGGCCTTGGCCGGCCGGCTGCCCTTGCGCAGCACCTTGGGCGCCGGCGCCGAGGCGGCCGCGGCCTCGACTGCGCCGCCGCCGATGGCGTAGCGCTTGCCCAGCAGCAGGGCCTTGATCACCCGGTGCACCAGCAGGTCGGGGTAGCGGCGGATCGGGCTGGTGAAGTGGGTGTAGGCCTCGTAGGCCAGGCCGAAGTGGCCGGCATTGCTGTGGGTGTAGATCGCCTGCTGCATCGAGCGCAGCAGCAGCGTGGAGATCTGTGCCGCGTCCACCCGGTCGCGCGTGGCCTCGGCGATCGCCTGCAGTTCGGCCGGCCTGGGGTCGTCGCTCAGACTGGCATTGATGCCCAGCGAGCGCAGCGCGTTCTGCAGCGCCAGGCGCTTCTCGGGCGTGGGGCCTTCGTGCACGCGGAACAGCGCCGGGTGCTTGTGGCTTTCGATGAACTCGGCGGCGCAGACATTGGCCGCCAGCATCGTCTCCTCGATCAGCCGGTGCGCCTCGGTGCGGGTGCGCGGCACGATCTTCTCGATGCGGCCGTTGGCGTCGCAGACGATCTGCGTCTCGGTGCTCTCGAAGTCGATCGCGCCGCGGTGGCCGCGGCGCTTGAGCAGCGCGCGGTAGACCTCGTGCAGGTGCAGCAGGTGGCCAACCAGGTCGGCGCGCCGCTGCGCCTCCGGGCCGCGGGTGTTGGCCAGCACCGCCGCCACCTCGGTGTAGGTCAGCCGCGCATGCGAGCGGATCACCGCCGGGTAGAACTGGTAGGCGGTGATCTCGCCGGCGGTCGACACCAGCATGTCGCAGACCATGCTCAGCCGCTCGGTCTCGGGGTTCAGCGAGCACAGGCCGTTGCTGAGCTTCTCCGGCAGCATCGGGATCACCCGGCGCGGGAAGTACACCGAGGTGGCGCGCTCGTAGGCGTCGTCGTCCAGCGCCTCGCCGGGCTTGACGTAATGGCTCACGTCGGCAATCGCCACGATCAGGCGCCAGCCCTCGAAGGCGTTCTTGCCGCGGCCCGACTTGTGCGGCTCGCAGTACACCGCGTCGTCGAAGTCGCGCGCGTCCTCGCCGTCGATGGTGACCAGCGGCACGTCGGTCAGGTCGACGCGGTGGCGCTTGTCGACCGGGCGCACATGGTCGGGCAGCGCCGCGGTCTGCGCCAGGGTCTCAGGCGAGAAGCGGTGCGGCACCTCGTACTTGCGCACCGCGATCTCGATCTCCATGCCGGGGTCGTCGATCTCGCCCAGCACCTCGGTGATGCGGCCCACCGGCTGCGAATACATCGACGGCGGCTCGGTCAGTTCGATCGCCACCACCTGCCCCACCGCGGCATTGGCCGTCGCGTTCTTCGGGATCAGGATGTCCTGGCCGTAGCGCTTGTCCTCGGGCGCCACCAGCCAGGTGCCGTTCTCGTGCAGCAGGCGGCCGATGATCGGGCTCTTGCGGCGCTCGACGATGTCGATGACGCGGCCCTCGGGCCGGCCCTTGCGGTCGTGGCGCACGATGCGCACGCGGATGCGGTCGCGGTGCAGCACCGAGTGCATTTCCTGCGTCGACAGGTAGATGTCGGGCTCGCCGTCGTCGCGGCGCACGAAGCCGTGGCCGTCGCGGTGCCCCAGCACCGTGCCCTCCACTTCACTCAGCAGCGCGATGCCAGTGACGACAGGGCTTGCGTTCTCGTTTTTGATGATGCTATACTCCTAGCTTCAGTAGTTCAGCAGCAATGTTGAATTGCCGATGCCCAGATGGCGGAATTGGTAGACGCACTAGTTTCAGGTACTAGCGCTGAGAGGCGTGGAGGTTCGAGTCCTCTTCTGGGCACCAAACATAGCAAGGCCAGCACTTCGGTGCTGGCCTTTTGCTTTGGGCGAACGAAAAGGATCGGCCAGCACGCTGGTTGATCGGCCGGCAGACTGGCCGGTTGATTGAACGGCGCAGCCGGCTCGCGAGCCGGGCAGCGCCAAGGTGCAGCCCTTCAAACCGAGAACTTCTTCGCCAGGCCTTCCGGCCGCAGGTTGTCGTAGTCCTCGAAGGGCTGGTGGATCCAGGGGCTGCTGGGCAGCATCTCCACGTAGTAGTCGGGCGTGTAGCTCGACACGCCCTTCACCCAGATCACCGCGCTCCTCAGCTCGGTGATCGAGGGCACGCCGCGCAGGCGCTCGACCACGGCCTTCAGCGTCACGCCCGAGTCGGCCAGGTCGTCAACCAGCAGCACCCGCCCGGCCAGTTCGCCCTTGGGCATGGTGATGTACTTGGCCATGTCCAGCCGACCCTGGATGGTGCCGGCCTCGGCGCGGTAGCTGCTGGTGCTCATGATCGCCAGCGGCTTGTCGAACACCCGCGACAGCACGTCGCCCGGACGCATGCCGCCACGCGCCAGGCACAGGATCTGGTCGAAGTGCCAGCCCGAATGCGCCACCTTCAGCGCCAGGCGCTCGATGAGCATGTGGTACTCGTCCCAGCTCACGTACAGGTGTTTGCCGTCGTCGGTCAGCATGCGCGATGTCTCCTTGTGATGGCGCTGGCGTTCAGCCCTGGTACGGGTGGCGCAGCAGGATGGTGTGCTCGCGGTCGGGGCCGGTGGAGACCATGTCGATCGGCACGCCGATCAACTGCTCCACACGCTTCAGGTAGGCCCGGGCGTTGGCCGGCAGCTGGTTCCATTGCGTGGCGCCGAAGCTGCTCTCGCTCCAGCCCGGGAAGGTCTCCCACACCGGCTGGCAGGCGGCGATGTCGTCGGCATCCAGCGGCAGGATGTCGATGGCCTGGCCGTTGAGCGTGTAGCCCACGCAGACCTGGATCTCGGGCAGCTTGTCCAGCACGTCGAGCTTGGTGATGCACAGGCCCGAGATGCCGTTGATGATCATCGACCGCTTCAGCGCCGCGGCGTCCAGCCAGCCGCAGCGGCGGGCGCGGCCGGTGACGGTGCCGCGTTCCTGGCCGACGACCGACAGGTGGTGACCCACGGTGCCTTCGGCGTTGATGTCGAGCTCGGTCGGGAACGGACCGCTGCCCACCCGCGTGGTGTAGGCCTTGGTGATGCCCAGGATGTAGTGCAGCATGCCCGGCCCCACGCCGGCGCCAGCAGCGGCGTTGCCGGCCACGCAGTTGCTGCTGGTCACGTACGGGTACGTGCCGTGGTCGATGTCCAGCAGCGTGCCCTGCGCGCCTTCGAACAGGATGTTGGCGCCGCCGGTGCTGGCCTGGTGGATGCGGTAGCCCACGTCCGCCAGCATGGGCTTCAGCTGCTCGGCCACCTGCATCGCCTGGTCGAAGATGGGCTGGAACTCCAGCCGCTCACCCTTCAGGTGACCGCCCAGCGCCTCGTTGTGCAGCGCCAGCAATTCGCGCAGCTTGGCGGCGAAGCGCTCGGGATGCTTCAGGTCCTGCACACGCAGGGCACGGCGCGCCACCTTGTCCTCGTAGGCCGGGCCGATGCCCTTGCCGGTGGTGCCGATCTTGCCGGCCGGCGTGGCCTCGCGCAGCGCCTCGCGTGCCTTGTCCACCGCAACGTGGAAGGGCAGGATCAGCGGGCAGCTCTCGCTGATGAACAGGCGCGAGCGCACGTCCAGGCCGATCTTCTCCAGCCGCTCGATCTCCGACAGCAGGTGCACCGGATCGACCACCACGCCGTTGCCGATGTAGCAGGGCACGCCGTCGCGCATGATGCCGCTGGGAATCAGCTGCAGCGCCGTCTTGACACCCTTGATCACCAGCGTGTGGCCGGCGTTGTGGCCGCCCTGGAAACGCACCACGCCCTGGGCATGGTCGCACAGCCAGTCGACGACCTTGCCCTTGCCCTCGTCCCCCCATTGGGTGCCGACGACCACCACGTTGCGGCCGCCGGCCGCGGTCTTGCCTTGTTGCATGTTGAATGGTTCCAGTGATCGGTCGGGTGCCGCCCACGCTCACAGCGTGCGCAGCACCCATTGGCCGTCGACCGCGACCAGTTCGCGGTCGCAGTCGAACTCTTCGCCCTCGTGGCCGTGGCCGGGCAGGATGCAGACCACCGCCTCGCCCTGCTCGCGCAGGCGGCGCACGGCCTGGCGCAGCGCGGGCTCCTCGCTCCAGGGGGCGCGGATGGCGGTGCGGCGCTGCTCGGGGGCGGCCACCGCCGCCAGCAGCTTCAGGTCGGTCGAGAAACCCACCGCCGGCCGGTTGCGGCCGAAGACCGCACCCACCTCGTCGTAGCGGCCACCGCGCAGCAGCGCATCGGCCGAGCCGGGCGCGTAGACGGCGAAGCGGGCGCCCGAGTAGTAGGCATAGCCACCCATGTCGGCGAGGTCGAAGCCGACCTGCACGTCCGGGTGCGCCAGGGCCGCATGCCGGGCCAGGCGCGCCAGGTCGTCCAGCGCAGCCGTGATCATCGATCGTGCCGGCAGCCGCCTCCGGGCTTCATCGAGCACTGCCACGTCACCGTAGAGCTGTGGCAGCGCCAGCAGTGCAGCGCGCGTGTCGGCCGGGAAATCTGCGGCCAGGCGCGCCAACCGCGGATTGTCCTTGGCCGCCAGCGCGGCGACGACTTCATCCAGAGTGGCCGCCGGCACCGCCAGCCCGGCCAGCACGCCGCGCACGATGCGCGCATCGGCCAGGTCGAGCACCAGCGTCGCCAGACCGGCCGCACGCAGGCCGTCCAGCGCCAGGTCCTGCACCTCCAGGTCGGCCTCCAGGCCGGCATGGCCATAGATCTCGGCGCCCAGTTGCAGCGGCTCGCGGCTGGCCTGGGCCGACTGCGGCCGCGTGTGCAGCACCGGCCCGCAGTAGCACAGGCGGGTGACGCCCTGGCGGTTCAGCAGATGGGCGTCGATGCGGGCGACCTGGGGCGTGGCGTCGGCACGGATGCCGATCGAGCGACCGCTCAGCTGGTCGACCAGCTTGAAGGTGCGCAGGTCGAGGGCACGGCCGGTGCCGCTGAGCAGCGACTCCAGGTGCTCCAGCAGCGGCGGCATCACCAGCTCGAAGCCGTAGCTGCGGGCCTGCTCCAGCAGGGTGCGGCGCAGGTCTTCGAGGCGCCGGGCCTCGGCCGGCAGCACGTCGGCAATGTGCTCGGGCAGCAGCCAAGCAGAGGACATGAAACAACCCGGGGGACTAAAAGCGGCATTGTACCGGCCGGGCATGGCGCCACGGTGCGGTGGCCGATGCAGGTCAGCATGAAGCGCGCTCAGCGCCAGAACAGCAGCAGCAGCAGGCCGGCGAGCATGCTCGACAGGCCGATGAAGCGGATCTGTCCGTCGCTGAGCTTCATGGCCTGCTCGAACACCCGGCGCCACGCACCGGGGCTCAAAAAGGGCAGCAGGCCTTCGAAGACAAGCATCAGCGCCAGCGCGCCCCAAACCCAGTCCAGCATGGCCGACCGCTTGGTCCAGCGCCGTTCAGCGCTTGGCCGGAGCCGCCGCTGCGGGTGCGGCCGCGGTGCCGCCGCCACCCCGCATCGCTCGGAAGAAGTCGCTGGACGGGTCGATCACCATCACGTCGGACTTGTTGCGAAAGCTCGCGCGGTAGGCCTCGAGACTGCGGTAGAACTGGGCGAACTGCGGGTCGCGGCCGAAGGCATCGGCATACAGCGCGCTGGCCTTGGCGTCGCCCTCGCCCTTGAGCTTCTGGGCGTCGCGGTAGGCCTCGGCAATGATCACCTCGCGCTGCTTGTCGGCGTCGGCGCGGATCTTCTCGCCCTCGGCCGCGCCCTGCGAGCGCAGCTCGTTGGCCACCTGCTTGCGCTCGGACTCCATGCGCCGGTAGACCGAATCGGTGATGTCGGCGACGAAGTCCACGCGCTTGATGCGCACGTCGATGATCTCGATGCCGAAGGCCTTGGACTCATCGGCGAGACGGGCGCGCACGTCCTGCATCACCTTGTCGCGCTCGGCAGCCAGCACGCCGCGCACCGTGCGCTTGGTGATCTCCTCGTTGAAGGCGGCCTGCACCACGGGGCTGAGCCGGCTTTCGAGGTTGCGCATGTCGGTGCCGTTGTTGCGGATGAACTGGCGCGGCTCGGCGATGCGCCACTTCACCAGCCAGTCGATCACCAGGCTCTTCTTCTCGGCCGTGAAGATCGGCCGCGTCTCGGGGCTGTCCAGCGTCTGCACCCGCTTGTCGAGCACGACGACGTTCTGGAACGGCGGCGGCAGCTTGAACTTCAGGCCGGGTTCGCTGACGACCTCCTTGATCTCGCCCAGGGCGTAGACCACGGCGAGCTGGCGCTGGTCGACGACGAACAGCGTGGAGCTCAGCAGCATCAGGGCCAGCAGCGCGCCGGCGACGATCATTCCGATTCGGTTCATGGTGTACGGCCCTCGTTCAGCGCGCGTCGCGCTCGCGGCCGCGGCCGCCATCGCGTGAACGGGCGTCCGCAGGCGCTGCGGCCGGTGTGGTCTCGGTGGGCAGGCTGGCGCTGGGCACGGCCTGTGGCGTCGACGCAGCGCCGGGGGCGGCGCCAGTCTGCTGCAGCAGCTTGTCCAGCGGCAGGTACAGCAGGTTGCTGCCGTTGCGGCTGTCGACCATCACCTTGCTGACGTTGGAGTACACCTGCTGCATCGTGTCGATGTAGAGGCGGTCGCGGGTCACGGCGGGGGCCTTCAGGTACTCGGTCAGCACGGCGCGGAAGCGCTGCGCATCACCCTCGGCCTGGGCCACCACACGCTGGCTGTAGCCGTCGGCTTCCTCACGCAGGCGGGCCGCGGTGCCGCGGGCCTTGGGGATCACGTCGCTGGCGTAGGCCTGGCCTTCGTTCTTGAAGCGGTCACGGTCGGCGCCGGCCTTCACCGCGTCGTTGAACGCCGCCTGCACCTGCTCGGGCACCTGCACGTTCTGCACGTTGACGTTGACGATCAGCACGCCGGCCTTGAGCCGGTCGAGCTGGCCCTGGATCGACTTCACCAGGTCCGCCGCCAGCGCGTCGCGCGCCTCGTACAGCACCGAATCGACCTTGCTCTTGCCGACGATCTCACGCACCGCCGATTCGCTGGCCTGCACCACCGCGTTGTCGGTGTCGCGGTTCTCGAACAGGAAGTTCTTGGCGTCCTTCAGCCGGTACTGCACGGTGAAGCGGATGTCGACGATGTTCTCGTCCTGCGTCAGCATCGACGACTCGCGCAGGCCGGTGGTCTGGCCGACGCCGCTGCGGCCGATCTCGGCCGAGCGCAGCTGGGTGACAGCCACCGTCTCGTGCGCCTGGAACGGCGACGGGAAGCGCCACTGGAAGCCGGCGTCCACCGTGCTGCTGTAGCGGCCGAAGGTGGTGACGATGGCCTGCTGGCCTTCCTGCACGATGAAGAAACCGCTGCCCAGCCACACCACCAGCACGACGAAGCCGATCAGGCCCACGCCGATGCCGGCGCTCTTCATGTCGGGCTGGAACGAGGGGCCGCCTCCGCCATTGCCGCCGTCGCCCGGGTCACGCCGCGGCGGCTGGTTGTTGCTGCCGCCGCCCTTGCCGTTGAACAGGCCGCCGAGCTTGCGGTTGAAGTCGCGCCACAGCTCGTCCAGGTCGGGCGGGCCGTCGTTGCGGCCGTTGTTCAGCAGCGGCTGCGGGCGCCGCAGCAGGCCGCCGATCAGCGTGCGCGCGGCCTGGGCCACGGCCCCCACGCGAGCGCCCCAGGGCCGGACGGCCGGATCGGCGTGCGGATCGGCAGAGGATTGGAAAGGCTGGTTCATGTCGTCGCCGATGGTAAATGCGCGTGTGCAGGGGTCGGATCGGTGTCGGGTTCGGCTGCCGCGCCGGGCTGCGGCTCAGTTGGCGACTGTCCCGGCGGGTTCAAGCCGCCGTTGGCCGCGACCTGCGCAATCAGCGCCCGCAGCCCGTCCAGGCCGGTGCCGCGCAGCGCGCTGACGAAGACCCGCGGCACCGCGGCGGCGCCGGGCCGCTCGACCCAGTCCTGCAGCGCACGTGGCGGCGGGTCCATCTGGTCGAGCTTGTTGAAGACCAGGATCTGCGGCACGTCGGCCGCGCCGATCTCGGCCAGCACGCGCTCGACCTCGTCACGCTGCTCCTGCAGCACCGGGCTCGCGGCGTCGACCACATGCAGCAGCAGATCGGCATCGGCCGCCTCCTGCAGCGTGGCCTCGAAAGCCTCGACCAGCTTGTGCGGCAGGTCGCGGATGAAGCCCACCGTGTCCGACAGCGACACCGAGCCGCCCAGGCTTTCGAGGTACAGCGAGCGGGTGGTCGTGTCCAGCGTGGCGAAGAGCTGGTCGGCCGCATAGGCCCGCGCCTTGACCAGCGCGTTGAACAGCGTGCTCTTGCCGGCATTGGTGTAGCCCACGAGCGAGACACGGAAGCTGCCGCTCTTGCGGCGGGACTGGCGCTGGGTGTCGCGCTGGCGCTTCACCTTCACCAACCGCGCCTTCAGCGACTTCACGCGCTCGGCGATCATGCGCCGGTCGAGTTCGATCTGCGCCTCGCCCGGGCCGCCGCGCTGGCCGGCGCCGCCGGTCTGGCGTTCCAGGTGGCTCCAGCGCCGCACCAGGCGGCTGCTGAGGTATTGCAGCCGGGCCAGCTCGACCTGCAGCTTGCCCTCGTGGCTCTGCGCCCGCTGGGCGAAGATCTCCAGGATCAGCGCCGTGCGGTCGGCCACCGCCACGCCCAGGGTGCGCTCCAGGTTGCGTTGCTGGGCCGGCGACAGCGCCTGGTCGAAGAGCACGCACTCGGCGCCGTGCATCTGCACCAGGGTCTTGATCTCGTCGGCCTTGCCGCTGCCGACGAACAGCGCCGGGTCGGGCGCCTTGCGGCGGGCGATGACGCGCTCGACCGCGATGTCGCCGGCGCTTTCAGCCAGCAGCGCCAGCTCGTCGAGCGTGGGATCGAAATGCTGGCCGTTGCCGAAGTCCACGCCCACCAGCACCACGCGTGCAGGCGCGCTGCCCGTGGGCGCTGGGGCGGCCCGCTGCTCGGGATTCAAGGCGTTGGCGGCAGGGTGCGGCTGGCGGGACGCCGTGCTCAAGCCGGGTCGACCGGCTCGTTGGCGTGGAAGTTCACCGGGCGGCCGGGCACGACGGTGGAGATCGCGTGCTTGTAGACCATCTGCGTCACGGTGTTGCGAAGCAGGACGACGTACTGGTCAAAGGACTCGATGTGGCCTTGCAACTTGATGCCGTTGACCAGGTAGATCGAGACCGGCACATGTTCCTTGCGCAGCAGGTTCAGGAACGGGTCCTGCAGAAGTTGTCCTTTGTTGCTCACGATATGACTCCGTGTTGAAAAGTGATGGTGCGAATGACCTTAACACATCAGGGAAAGCGCGAAGACGGCATCCGGATCCGTCAAAAAAGTGCGCGCGGATGTGTGCAGGGGCCCGGTCAGACCTTGTTGTCGTCGAAAGGGTTCCGCGACGAACGGAATTCAATGCGCAGCGGCGTGCCCGTGAGCTTGAAGTGCGCCCGCACGCGGCCTTCCAGGAAGCGCCGGTAGGCGTCGCCGATGTGGTCCAGGCCGCTGCCGTGGATCACGACGATGGGCGGGTTCATGCCGCCCTGGTGGGCATAGCGCAGCTTGGGGCGGAAGGCACCGCTGCGCGGTGGCGCCTGGTGCTGCACCGCCTCCTGCAGCAGGCGCGTGAGCACCGGCGTGGGCATCTTGCGGGTGGCCGAGGCGTGGGCATCGGCCAGCGCCTTCCACAGCGGGCCCAGGCCCTGGCGCTTGAGCGCCGAGATGTGCAGCACCGGCGCGAAGGTCAGGAAGGCCAGGCGCTGCGCCACCGAGCGCTCGAACTGCTGGCGCTGGTAGGCGTCGACCGCGTCCCACTTGTTGACCGCCACCACCACCGCCCGGCCGCTTTCCAGGATGTAGCCGGCGATGTGCGCGTCCTGCTCGCTGACCCCTTGCGTGGCGTCGACCAGCAGCAGCACCACGTTGGCGTCGGCGATGGCCTGCAGCGTCTTGACCACCGAGAACTTCTCGATGGCCTCGAAGACCTTGCCCTTGCGGCGCAGGCCGGCGGTGTCGATCAGCTCGAAGCGCTGGCCGTCGCGCTCGAAGGGCACGCTGATGGCGTCGCGCGTGGTGCCGGCCAGGTCGAAGGCGATCAGCCGCTCCTCGCCCAGCCAGGTGTTGATCAGCGTGCTCTTGCCGACGTTGGGCCGGCCGGCCACGGCCAGGCGGATCGGCTTGTCGGCCGCATCGGCTTCGTCGGCCTCGTCCTCGCCGTCGAAGAAGCCGTCCAGCGCCGCATCGAGCAGGCTGCGGATGCCCTGGCCGTGCGCGGCCGACACCGGATGCGGCTCGCCCATGCCCAGTTCGTGGAATTCGGCCAGCAGCGGGCTGTCGACCAGGCCCTCGGCCTTGTTGACGCACAGCAGCACCCGCTTGTTGGCGCCGCGCAGGTAGTTGGCGATGTCGTGGTCCTGGCCCGACACGCCGTTGCGGGCGTCGACGACGAAGACCACCGCATCGGCCTCGGCCACCGCGGCACGCGTCTGCTCGGCCATCTTGGCGACGATGCCGGTGGGCTTCTCGGGCTCGAAACCGCCGGTGTCGATGACGATCAACTCGTGGCCGGCATGGCGGGCGTCGCCGTAGTGGCGGTCGCGTGTCAAGCCGGCGAAGTCGGCCACGATCGCATCGCGGCTCTTCGTGATGCGGTTGAACAGCGTCGACTTGCCGACATTGGGCCGGCCGACGAGGGCGATGACCGGCTTCATGGGCAGGAACTCACTCGATGCGGAACGCGAACAGACCACCGTTGCGGGTGACGGCGAGCACGGTGCCGGCCGCCAGCACCGGCTGGGCCACGATCGGCGAGCCGTCGGTGGGCAGGCGCTGCAGGGTCTTGCCGTCGCTGCGGTCGAGGAAGTGCAATTGCCCTTCCGCGTCACCGAAGACCACGGCCTTGCCCGCCGACAGCGGCGCACTCAGGCCCCGGTAGAGCAGGCGCTCGTTGCTCCAGGCCAGCTCGCCGCCGGCCGTCTTCCAGGCGCTGAGCCGGTCGGAGCCGTCGGCGCCGAAGAGGAAGTCGGCATCGCCGCCGATGGCCTGCTGGCCGCCGACGATGCGGCTCCAGCGCAGGCTGGCGTTGTCGGCACCGTTGATGGCCACGCAGCCCACGGCGGTCTGGAAGGCGCGGGCGCAGAACTGGTCGCCCAGGCGCAGCGCCGGCCCGACCAGGTCGTTCAGGCGCTCGACCTCGTTGGTGCCGCGCGGTGCGGTCAGCGGCACCTCCCAGCGCACGCTGCCGGTCGTGGGATCGATGCCGGTCAGCACCGCGCCCAGGCCGGCGACCAGGGTGTTGCGCCAGGCAGCCAGCAGGCCGGGCTGGGCCAGGGTCAGGGCCTCGCCGGGGCGCTGCACGGTCCACAGGCGGCGGCCGTCCAGCGCATCGAAAGCATGGACGACGCGGTCGACACCGATCACGAACACCCGCTCGCCGGCCACCAGCGGTGCCGTGGTGGTGCGCGATGCCAGGCGCGTGCTCCAGAGCTTCGCGCCCTGGTCCAGCACCACGAGTTCGTTGTTGACGGTGACCACCGCGGCCCGGCGGCCGTCGCTGCCGACGCCGGCCGACAGCGCTGCACCGGCCTGGCCGCGCCAGGCTTCGCGGCCGCTGGCCGCATCCAGCGCCAGCACGGTGCCGTCGTTGCCGGCGACGACGAACTGCTCGCCGCGCACCGTCACCGCCAGCGGAAAGCGCACGGCGTCCAGCTTCGCGGTCCATGCTGGCCGCACCGCCAGCTGGGCGGTGTAGCTCTCCAGGGGCGTGGGCTTGGGCTTGTCCGACGCGCAGCCCGCCAGCACCACGGCGGCCAGCGCGAGTGCCGCGCCCTGCACGAGGCGGCGCGCGCTCACTTGGCCGCTCCGGAGGCCGCCGCGGCCGGCGGCGCGGCCAGCGCGGTGAGCTTGACCTCGACCAGGCGGCGGTAGTCGGTCTTCTCGTCCATCGCCTTCCAGGCGGCCTGGTAAGCCGTGCGCGCCTCGTCGGCCTTGCCCTGGGCCAGCAGCACGTCGCCGCGGCGGTCGGCGGCCAGGCCGGCGAAGTCCTTCGCGGTGATGCCGTCCAGCGTCTTCAGCGCACCGGCGTGGTCCTTGGCGTCGAGCAGCAGGCCGGCCAGGCGCAGGCGGGCGATGGCGCGGTATTCCTCCTCGCCAGCCTGCTCGGCCACCCAGCCCAGGCTGGCCTTGGCGGCATCGGCCTGGCCCTTGTCGAACTGCACGCGGGCAGCGATCAGGCCCGCCTGCTCGGTCAGGGCAGCGCCGGCAAAGCGCGACTTCATGTCGTTGAACACCCGCCCGGCCTTGTCGGCGTCGCCCGCCACGGCGGCCTTGTCCAGTTCGTCGAACATGGCGGCGGCCTGCGTGGCCTGGCTGCGCTGGTACCAGTTCCAGCCGTTCCAGCCGGCAAAGGCCAGCAGCACCGCCGTGACCAGCCAGGTGATGAGGTTGCCGTGCCGCTTCCAGAACGCCTTGAGTTCGTCGAGCTGTTCCTGCTCCTGCAGATCGAGAGTGGCCATGAAGCGTCTGTGGTGGGTGCCTGGAAATCGAAGCGCGGATTATGCGTTGCGCAATTCAGCGGCCCAGCCGTGCACCTCGGCCAGCGGGCGCAGCACCTGGGCGGCGGCGGCATCGCGCAGCGGCTTGAGCGCCACCTGGCCCTGCGCCAGCTCGTCGGCGCCAAAGACCAGGGCATGGCGGGCGCCGCTGGCGTCGGCCTTCTTGAACTGCGACTTCAGGCTACCGCCGCCGGCATGCATCTGCACCGCCACGCCCGCGCGGCGCAGCGCGTCCAGCGCCACCATCGCCGCCGGCAGCGCCGCCGGGTCGGGGATGACCGCATAGGCATCGGGCGCGGCATCGGGCACCGGCACGCCGATGGCCTGCAGCAGCAGCAGCAGGCGCTCGATGCCCAGCCCGAAGCCGATGCCCGGCGTCGGCTTGCCGCCCAACTGCTCGAACAGCCCGTCGTAGCGCCCGCCGCCGCACACCGTGCCCTGCGATCCGAGCTGGTCGGTGACCCACTCGAAGACGGTGAGGTTGTAGTAGTCCAGCCCGCGCACCAGGCGCGGGTTGATGCGGTAGGGCAGGCCGGCGGCATCGAGCACGGCGCACACGGCGGCCAGGTGCGCCTTCGACGCCTCGCCCAGGTGCTGGTCCAGGCGCGGCGCGGCTTCGACCAGGGCCTGCATCGCCGGGTTCTTGGTGTCGAGGATGCGCAGCGGGTTGCTGTGCAGGCGGCGCTGCGCGTCCTCGTCCAGCTGATCGGCATGCTGCTCGAAGTAGGCGACCAGGGCCGCCCGGTGCGCCGCGCGCTCAGCCGGCTGGCCCAGGCTGTTGAGCTCCAGGCGCACATGCGCGCCGATGGTCAGGCCCAATTCCTGCCACAGCACGCGCAGCATCAGAATCAGCTCGGCGTCGACGTCCGGCCCAGGAAAGCCCAGGGCCTCGACGTCGAGTTGGTAGAACTGGCGGTAGCGGCCCTTCTGCGGCCGCTCATGCCGGAACACCGGACCGATGGACCACACCCGCAGCGGGCCGTTGTAGAGCGCGTTGTGCTCGACCATCGCCCGCACGATGCCGGCGGTGATCTCAGGCCGCAGCGTCAGCTTGTCGCCGTTCATCGCGTCTTCCCAGGAGTACATCTCCTTCTCGACGATGTCGGTGGCCTCGCCGATGCCGCGCACGAACAGCGCCGTGGGCTCGACGATGGGCGTCATCAGGTGCTGGTAGCCATGGCGCGACAGCACCGACTCGACGGTGCGCTCGAACCAGCGCCAGATGGCGGAGTCGGGCAGCTTGTCCTTGCGCGGGACGCTGCCCGGCAGGATGTCGTTCATGCCTTTGACGGCAACGAGTTTGTCGGCCATGGGGTGCGGACCTGGTGGTGGACGGGTGAATCAAGCGATCGCCGCGGAACCGGCTTTGCCGGGCCGCTGGCGGTGCCCCCTGGGGGGAGCGCCGAAGGCGCTACGGGGGGGTCGGCAGGTACCGCTTCTCGATGTAGCTCTCGACGATCTTGTGGAACTCGGCGGCGATGCCCTCGCCGCGCAGCGTCATGGCCTTCTGGCCGTCGATGAACACCGGCGCTGCAGGTGCCTCGCCAGTGCCGGGCAGGCTGATGCCGATGTCGGCGTGCTTGCTTTCCCCGGGGCCGTTGACGATGCAGCCCATCACCGCGACCTTCATGTTCTCGACGCCGGGGTACTTCGCCTTCCACACCGGCATCTGGGCCCGCAGGAAGTCGTCGATCTGCTTGGCCAGCTCCTGGAAGGTGGTGCTGGTGGTGCGGCCGCAGCCGGGGCAGGCGGTCACGCTGGGATTGAAGTTTCGCAGGCCCAGGGCCTGCAGGATCTCCAGCGCCACCACCACCTCCTGCGTGCGCGCCTCGCCGGGCTGGGGCGTCAGGCTCACGCGGATGGTGTCGCCGATGCCCTGCTGCAGCAGCTGGCCCAGCGCCACCGCGCTGGCCACCGTGCCCTTGGTGCCCATGCCGGCCTCGGTCAGGCCCAGGTGCAGCGGGTACTGGCAGCGGGCGGCCAGGGCCTGGTAGACGGTGATCAGGTCCTGCACGCCGCTGACCTTGCAGCTGATGATCACCTGGCCCGGCGCCATGCCCAGCTCAGTGGCCCAGTCGGCCGACTGCAGCGCACTCTTGACCAGGGCTTGGTACATCACCTGCTTCGCGTCCCAGGGCTGGGCGCGCTGGGCGTTGGCGTCCATCATGGAGGCCAGCAGCTCCTGGTCCAGGCTGCCCCAGTTGACGCCGATGCGCACCGGCTTGTCGTGCTTCAGCGCCGCCTCGACCATGGCCGTGAACTGGCGATCACGCTTCTCGCCCTTGCCCACGTTGCCGGGGTTGATGCGGTACTTGCTCAGCGCCTGGGCGCAGGCCGGGTGCTCGGTCAGCAGGGTGTGGCCGTTGTAGTGGAAGTCGCCGATCAGCGGCACGTCGATGCCCATGCGGTCCAGCTGGTCGCGGATGTGCGGCACGGCCTGGGCGGCCTCGGGCGTGTTGACGGTGATGCGCACGAGTTCGCTGCCGGCAATGGCCAGCTCCTTGACCTGGATCGCGGTGCCGATGACGTCCACCGTGTCGGTGTTGGTCATGCTCTGCACCCGCACCGGCGCATCGCCGCCGATGGTGACGACGCGGCTGCCCCAGGCCACCCGGGCCTGCAGCGAGCGGCGCGCCAGCGGCAGCGCGGGCGGGATCAGCGTGAGGTCGTCCAGGTCGGGCATGGCGCTTGGGTGGCAGTCGGGTGACTACGGCAGGGTGAGGTTGGCGACGTTGTCGCGGCTGGTGCCCAGGCTCACCGGCTGGCCGCGGAACTGCAGCTCGGTGCCCTTGACGTTGCCGATTCTCAGGCGCACCGGCAGCGCCGGGCTCAATGCCACCGTCTCGCCCGCGGGCACCAGGCGCGACATCAGCGTCTGGCCGGTGCCGTCGACCACCTGCACCCAGGTGGCCTGCACCGCACGCAGCACCAGGGTGGCGTCGCCGGTGGACGGCGCACTGGCGGCCGCCAGCGGCCCCGGCGCAGCCTGCGTGCGGTCGGCATCGGCCGGTGTTGCGGCCGGTGTTGCGGCCGGTGCTGCGGCCGGTGCTGCGGCCGGGGCGGATGCCGCCGCCTCGGTGACCGCCTGCGCTGCCTGCGCCGCCGGTGGCGCCGGCACATCGCCCACCGCCACCGGGCCGCCGGCACCGCTGGGCGGCATCACCGGCAGCGGCGCAGCGTCGACCTTGGCGGTGCCGGGCAGCAGGCCGGGTTGGGCCGGCACCAGCACGAAGGCGGCGGCCGCCGCCAGCAGCAGCGCCACGATCCACAGCACCGGGTGGCGCCAGGGCAGCCAGGCGGCCGGATCGTCACGGCTGGACCGCTCGCGAAACGGTGTGTTCAGGCCACTGTCCACCCGTTCCAGCCCACCGGCCGGCGCGCCCGGCAGCAGGGCCAGCACCGGCGCCGGATCGGTCTTCAGCTGCCGGCACACCGTCTTGGCCAGCGCGCGGGCGAAGGTGGTGTCGGGCAGCGCCTCGATGCGGCCGGCCTCCAGGGCCTCTAGCTTGGCCGGGGTGACCTTGATTGCCGCGGCCAGCGCGGCGATGTGCAGGCCCTGCTGCTGGCGCGCGGCGCGCAGCAGCGCGCCGGCCTGGACGGCATCGGCGTGGGACGGGGTGGGCATGCTGGCGTGGACGTCAGTCATCGAACCGGCCGCGCTCGAGCAGCGCCGCCTCCGGGGATTGGGCGAAGCGCTGGCGCAGGCGCTCGCCCAGCACGCGCACCGCGGCATCGCGGCCGAGCTTGCGCTCGATGCGCAGGGCCAGCCACAGCGTCTGGGCGTTCACCGCATCGGGCACGTCGTTGACGCGGCCGATGTAGAAGCTGGCCCGTTCCCAGGCCTGGCGGCGGTACAGCACCTCGGCCAGGTTCAGCCCGGTGCTGGGGTTGGCCGGATCCAGCTCGTAGGCGCGCATCAGGGCGGCCTCGGCCTCGGCAAAGCGCCCTTCGCGGCCCCAGCACACGCCACGGGCCAGCTGGGTGCGCGCCTGGTCGCGGTACTGCGGCTGCGCCAGCAGGGCCTCGAAACGCGCCTGGGCCTGCCCGTACTGGCCGCGCTGGCAGTAGAACCAGGCCTGGTTGTGCTGCGTGCCGCCGTCGCGCGGATTGAGCTGCAGCGCCCGGGCAAAGCTGTCCTCGGCCAGGCGGTCCTCGCCCATCGCGGCATAGATCAAGGCGCGCAGGCTGAAGGCCTCGGCCAGGTCGGGCTTGACCTGCAGCGCGAGCTTGGTCTCGTCGAGCGCGGTGTCGAGCTGCCCGCGGCCGAAGTAGGCGCCGGCCAGCTCCAGGCGCACGCGGGCACGGCGCTCCTGATCGGTCAGGTCGGAGGCCGTCTGCACCGCGGCGGGCGCGTCGGCGGGCCCGCTGCCGGGTCCGCCCGCACAGGCGGCCAGCAGGGCCAGCAGCAGCACCGGTGCGGCGCAGGTGGTCCGGCGCAGCAAGCTCATGGGCGCACCGTCGGCGCCACGTCGATGCGCACCACCGGCCGGGTCAGCCGGGCCTGCACCTGGGTGCGGTCCTGCACCTCGCCGGCCAGCTGGCCGCAGGCGGCGTCGATGTCGTCGCCACGGGTCTTGCGGATGGTGGTGACGATGCCGGCGTCCTGCAGCACCTGGGCGAAGGCCAGCACACGTTCGCGCGGCGAGCGCTTCAGGCCCGAGGCCGGGAAGGGGTTGAACGGGATCAGGTTGAACTTGCAGGGCACCCGTGGCGCACCTGCCTTGCCCAGCACCAGGTCGGCCAGCTGGCGCGCCTGCTCGGGCGTGTCGTTGACGCCGTCGAGCATGCAGTATTCGAAGGTGATGAAGTCGCGCGGCGCGGCGTCCAGGTACTGCCGGCAGGCCGCCAGCAGCTCGGCCAGCGGGTACTTGCGGTTCAGCGGCACCAACTGGTCGCGCAGCGCGTCGGTGGGCGCATGCAGGCTCACGGCCAGCGCCACCGGGCAATCGCCACGCAGGCGCTCGATCATCGGCACCACGCCCGAAGTGGACACGGTGACACGCCGGCGCGACAGGCCGTAGCCGTGGTCGTCGAGCATCACCTTGAGCGCCGGCACCAGGGCACCGTAGTTCTGCAGCGGCTCGCCCATGCCCATCATCACCACGTTGCTGATCACGCGCTCGGTGGTGCCAAGGCGTCGCCGCAACTGGTGCTCGGCAAACCACAGCTGGTACAGGATCTCGCCGCTCGTCAGGTTGCGGCTGAAGCCCTGGTGGCCGGTGCTGCAGAAGCGGCAGCCCACGGCGCAGCCCGCCTGCGACGACACGCACAGCGTGCCCCGGTCGTCCTCGGGGATGAACACCGTCTCGACGGCATTGCCGCCGCCGACGTCGAACAGCCACTTGACCGTGCCGTCGGCCGAGGCCTGCTCGCTGATCACCGGCAGCGCCTGCACGGTGGCCGCGCCGGCCAGCTTGTCGCGCAGCGACCTGGCCAGGTCGGACATGCGGGCAAAGTCGGACTCGCCCTTCTGGTGCAGCCACCGGAACAGCTGCACGGCGCGAAAGCGCTTCTCGCCCTGGGCGGCGCACCAGCGGGTGAGCGCGTCCAGGTCGAAGTCGAGCAGGTTGACCGGTGCTGTCACTGGGGTCAGGTCAGCCGCGGCTGTAGACGTTCAGGCCAGGGAAGAAGAACGCCACTTCGACGGCGGCGGTCTCGGGGGCGTCCGAGCCATGCACGGCGTTGGCGTCGATGCTCTCGGCGAAGTCGGCGCGGATGGTGCCCTTGTCGGCCTTCTTCGGGTCGGTGGCGCCCATCAGCTCGCGGTTCTTGGCGATGGCGCCTTCACCTTCGAGCACCTGGATCATCACCGGGCCCGAGATCATGAAGTCGACCAGGTCCTTGAAGAACGGACGGGCCTTGTGCACGGCGTAGAACTGCTCGGCTTCGGCGCGCGACAGGTGCACCAGCTTGGCGGCGGCGATCTTCAGGCCGGCGCCTTCGAAGCGGGCGAGGATCTGGCCGATCACGTTCTTGGCGACGGCGTCGGGCTTGATGATCGAGAGGGTGCGTTCGATGGTCATGTTTGAAATTCTCCTGGAATCAAGGACTTGAAGGTCAACCGCGGATTCTAGCCGGGGCCTGTGTCAGGACTTGGGGGTGAGGGGCAGGCGATTCAGCGCCCGCCGCGGCGGCCACCACCGCCGCCACGCTTGCCACCGCCGCCACCACCACCGCCGCCGCCCTGGTTCTGGAACTTGCGCACGAAGGCGTCGGCGCCGATGTAGCCCAGCGAGGTCTTCATCGGATCGGGCTGGCCACCGCCACCGCCGCCCCCACCGCCGCCCTTGCGGCCGCCACCCATGCCGAAGCCACCCTTGCCGCCGCCCTTGGCGAAGCGCTTGTCGTAGGTCTGCTCCAGCGGGTTCGGGATCGGGCCATCCTCGGCGATCTCGCGCCGCGGCTGGCGTGCCTCCTTGATCGCCCGCTTGTCGAAGGTCTGCATCAGCGGGTTGGGGATGGCGGCGAAGTTGATGTGCTCGATGTCGTCCTCGTCGGACGGGGCACGTTGCGCACGGTCGCTGCGGTCACCGCGCTCCTGGCGGTCGCCCCGGGGGCCGCGCTCGGGCCGGTCACGCTCGGCACGCTGCTGTGGCGGGCCGTTGCGGCGGTTGTTGGGGCCGCTGTTGGGACCGTTGTCGTTGCGGCGCTGCGGGTTGTCGCGCTGGCCGTCACGCTTGCCCTCGCGTTGCCCGTCGCGCTGGCCGCCACCCTGCCCTTCCTGGCGCTGCGGCTTGCCACCGCGGCCGTCGGCACCACCGCCTTGCTGCGGGCGCTCGTTGCCGGCCAGGCGGCGCACCTCGCGCACATCGGCGTCGTTCAGGTCGACGAACACGCCGCGCTTCAGGCCGCGCGGCAGCACCACGCAGCCGTAGCGGATGCGGATCAGCCGGCTCACGCCCAGGCCGACCTTGTCGAACAGCTTGCGCACCTCGCGGTTGCGGCCTTCGGTGATGACGACGCGGTACCAGTGGTTCACGCCCTCGCCGCCGCCGTCCTCGATGGACTTGAACACCGCCTTCTGGCCGTCGATCTCCACGCCCTCCAGCAGGCGGGCGCGGGACTCTGCCGTCAGCGTGCCCAGCACGCGCACCGCGTATTCGCGCTCGACGCCGAAGCGCGGGTGCATCAGCTGGTTGGCCAGTTCACCCGAGTTGGTGAACAGCAGCAGGCCCTCGGTGTTGATGTCGAGCCGGCCCACGCTCTGCCACTTGCCGTGCGGCAACCGCGGCAGGCGGCGGAAGACGGTCGGCCGGTGCTGCGGGTCGTCGTGGGTGACGACCTCGCCCACCGGCTTGTGGTACGCGATGATGCGCGGCGCCCCAGGGGCGATGCGCACCTTGATGGTCCGGCCGGCCACGCTGATGCGGTCGCCGAACGAGATGCGCTGGCCAGTGTGCGCCACCTGGCCGTTGACCTGCACCTGGCCTTCGGCGATCAGCGCCTCCATGTCGCGACGCGAGCCGATGCCGGCCTGGGCCAGCACCTTGTGCAGCTTGGGCGCGTCGGGCTCGGCGGCCAGCACGCGGCGCTCGGGCTCGCCGCTGATCACCTCGGCGGGCAGCGCGTCGTAGTCGCCCGACAGCACGGCGGCGAAGGTGTCGCCCACGTCCTTGGGCAGGGCCGGCGGCTGTTCAGCCGCAGCCGGACGGTCGGCCGCGTCGTCCTCGTCATCGTCGCCCGGCGTGGCGCTGACGGTCACGACCTGGAAGTTCTCGGCCGGCGCGCCGTCCTCGCGCACCGGGCGGTCCGGACGATCAGGCCGGTCGGCACCACCACGCTTGCCGCGGCGGCGGTTGCGGCTGCGCTTGCGCGGGCCGTCGCCGTCGGCTTCCGGCGCGTCGCCCGGCGCAGCACCGGCAGGCGCCTCGGCCTGTGCCGCCGAAGGATCAGCCGCGTCGCGGGCCACGGCCGGCTCGGCCGCCGGCGCGGGCGCCACGGCCACTGGCGTCGGCGCAGTCGCAACCGGCTGCGTGTCGGCGGGCCCGCCATCGGCGGCGGCCGCCGCACGCCGGCGCGGGCGGGCGGGCTTGGCTGCGGCTTCGGCCGCCGGGGCATCGGCGGCGGGCGCTGCGGCCGGCACGTCGCTGGCCGCTTCACCAGCCGCATCGGCCGCCTTGCGACGCGTGCGCTTGGGCTTGGCCGGCTCGGCGGCTTCGGCAACCTCGGCCGGCGCGGCCGGTGCGGCCTCGGCGCCACCCGTCTCGGCCGGCTTGGCCGCCCGCTTGCGGCGGGGCTTGGCCGGCGCCTCGCCGTCGGCGGACGCAGCAGCGCCCGGCAGGTCGGTCTGGGGCTGGTCGGAATCGGACATGGTCATGCGGATGCGGCGGAAGAGGAACCATCGGCCTGGGGCGCGGGGGCCTCAGGGGAAACAACAGGGGACATCTCGGAAGAAAATTCGGGGGATGCGGCGGCGGCAACCGCCGCGGGCGCGTCCTCGGCAGACGGCAGTTCCAGCGGCAGATCGTCCTGCTGGGTGCCGTCGGCGATCAGCGAGGGCTGGCCGGCTGAACCAGGGTCGAACACGGCCGCGGTGGGCGGGCCCTCGAGCACCGGCAGCTGGTCCAGGCTGTGCAGGCCCAGGTCGTCGAGGAACTGGCGCGTGGTGGCGTACAGCGCCGGGCGGCCGGGAGCCTCGCGGTAGCCGATCGCCTCGATCCAGCCGCGGTCTTCCAGCTGCTTGACGATCTGGCTGCTGACGGTGACGCCGCGGATGTCCTCGATGTCACCGCGCGTGACGGGCTGGCGGTAGGCAATGATGGCCAGCGTCTCCATCGCCGCCCGCGAGTAGCGCGGCGGCTTCTCGGGGTGCAGGCGGTCGAGGTACTCGCGCATCTCGGGCCGGCTCTGGAAGCGCCAGCCGGAGGCCACCGTCACCAGTTCGACGCCGCGGCCGTCCCAGTCGCGCGCCAGCTCGTCGAGCAGGGCGCGCAGGGTGTCGGCACCGACCTGGTCGTCGAACAGGCTGCGCATGTCGCGCAGCGGCAGCGGCTGCTGGGCGCAGATCAGCGCGGTCTCGAGGACGCGCTTGGCCTCGTGGGTGTTCATCAGGCTCTGTTGACCAGGGGCCGCTGCGGGCAGCGGCGAGGGCATGCGACTGTGGCGTGATCCATCGGCTGAATCGGCTGGGGCGCCCCCCGTGACGGCGGCACGCGGGACGACTCGGTGGCCAGGCTGTGGCCGGCGGGGTGCAGGCACCCGGGGTGCCGGCGCGCGGTCTTGGCGCGCCTGGGCTGCGGGACTGGCCGGGCCGGGTGACGGCCTGGCCGGCCGGACCGGTGGGGGTGATGCGCGGTGCCTGCGCCAGCGGGCCGGTGCACTGTGGTGCGCCCCGGTCGTTCACCCCGACACGATGGCGCATTGTAGCCCGTGAAAGCCTCAGCCCGGCAGCACCCGCGCCCAGGCCGCCGCCAGGTCCGCCGGCAGCGGTGCGGCAAAGGCCATCGCCCGGCCGTCCTGCGGATGGGCGAAGGCCAGTTCGGCCGCATGCAAGGCCTGGCGCTGCAGGCCCAGCAGTGGCCGGCCGCCATAGAGTGCATCGGCCACCAGCGGATGGCCGCGGCTGGCCAGGTGCACGCGGATCTGGTGCGTGCGGCCGGTGTGCAGGCGGCAACGCACGGCGGTGACGGCGTCGCGCACGCCGCCCGCCGGGCCGTCGGCCACGGCCAGCCGTTCGACGTCGGTGCGCGCCGGCTTGCCGCCCGCCACCACCGCCATGCGCAGGCGCGACACCGGGTCGCGGCCGATCGGCGCGTCGATGCTGGCATCAGGCCAGGCGACGCGGCCATGGGCCAGCGCCAGGTAGACCCGCTTGACCTCGCGCGCGGCGATCAGCCGCACCAGGGCGGTCATCGCCGGCAGCGTCTTGGCGACGACCATCAGGCCGCTGGTGTCCTTGTCCAGCCGGTGCACGATGCCCGCACGCGGCAGCGCTGCGGCGCCGGGATGGTGGGCGAGCAGGCCGTTGAGCAGGGTGCCCTGCCAGTGGCCCGGCGCCGGATGCACGACCAGGCCCACCGGCTTGTCGACCACCAGCAAGTGGGCATCCTCGTGCACGATGGCCAGCGCCATCGCCTCCGGCCGGAAGGCCAGGCTTTCGGCCGTGGGCACCAGCGTCACCTGCAGCCGCTGGCCGGCGCGCAGCTTGCGGGATGCGGTGGCCTGCAACTGGTCGTCGACCCGGACATGGCCGCGCTCGATCAGCTGCTGCAGCCAGCTGCGGGAGAACTCGCCAGCCAGGTCCACCAGCACCTTGTCCAGGCGCAGGCCATGTTGCGTGGCGCTGACGGTCGCCGTGCGCACCTCGGGTTCGACCGCTTCGGCGCCATCGGCGGGGTCGGCGCCTTCCAGGGTGTCGTCGACCACCGGCTGCCCGGCCTCGCCGGCCGCCGCTGCGGCGGGCTTGCGGGGGACGCCCATTAGAATTGCAGGTTGTGCATGCTGACCCTGGAAGGACGCCGGCCGCGATGCGGTTGCCGACACCGATGAACGTGTTCAAGCTTTCGAAGCCGCTGGGCGGCCACCTCGCCGCGCCGCTGGTCCTGACCATGGCGGCCATGCTGGTGGGGTGCGGCAGCAACCCGAAGGACGATGACCGGGGCAGCGTCGAGAAATTGTATGCATCGGCCAAGGAAGACTTGGCCGCCGGCAGCTACGACCAGGCCGCCAAGCAACTGGAGCGCGTGGAAGGCCGTGCCGCCGGCACGCTGCTGGCACAGCAGGCCATGCTGGACCTGGCCTACGCCAAGTGGCGCCTGAACGAGCGTGTCGACGCACTGAGCACCCTGGACCGCTTCATCAAACTGCACCCGTCCAGCCCGGCGCTGGACTATGCGCTGTACCTCAAGGGCGTGGTCAACTTCAACGAGACCATGGGCTTCCTCAGCCAGGTCTCGCGCCAGGACCTGTCCGAGCGTGACCAGCAGGCGTCGCGCGACTCGTACCAGGCGTTCGAGCAGCTGGTGCAGACCTTCCCTGACAGCAAGTACAGCGAGGATGGCCGTGCCCGCATGGGCTACATCGTCAACTCGCTGGCCGAGTACGAACTGCACGTGGCGCGGTACTACTACCGGCGGCAAGCGTTCGTGGCTGCGGCCAACCGGGCCCAGCTGGCGGTGCGCGAGTACCCGCAGACGCCGGCAGTGGAAGAGGCGCTGTACATCATGGCCGCCAGCTACGACAAGCTGGGCCTGGACCAGCTGCGCAGCGACGCCGAGCGCGTGCTGAAGCTGAACTACCCCGAGACGCGGTACATCAGGAACGGCGTGCGCGTGCCCGAGCGCGCCTGGTGGCAGTTCTGGTGACGAGTCACGCATGAACCTGCTGCGCGGGCCGATCTAGCGCCTGCGCTGCTCGCCGTACGGGTGGACGGCTGCGCTGCTCGACGCAACCTCGACCCGCTCGCGACGGTTCCTGCATCCCTCGTCCGTGCCGTTGCGCCACACCGGCGAGCGCATCAGCTGGCGTTGTTGATCGTCGCGATCTGGTCCAGCCAGGCCAGCGCGTCGGCCTCGGTGTCCAGCGTGCCCATCGGCGGCAGCGCGGCACGCAGGCGGCGGCCGTAGGGCATCTGGCGCAGGCGCACGTCGGTGATCACCAGCAGGCCCAAGTCGGTCTCGCTGCGGATCAGGCGGCCGGCGCCCTGCTTCAGCGCGATGGCCGCCTCGGACAGGTAGTAGTCGTTGAACGGGTCCTTGCCGCGCGATTCCAGCTCCTTGCTGCGCGCCTGCACCAGCGGGTCGTGCGGCGGCGGGAACGGCAGCTTGTCGATGATCACGCACTGCAGCGCCGCGCCGGGCACGTCGATGCCTTCCCAGAAGCTGGCCGAGCCGACCAGCACGCTGTGGGGCGTGTCCAGGAAGCGCTGCAGCAGGCTGCGCTTCGGGTGGCTGCCCTGCACCAGCACCGTCAGCGGCGTGCCGGCATCGGCCGCAGCCTGGTTCAGCGCCTCGGCAATCACCGGCAGCACCCGCAGCGTGGTCGTCAGCACGAAGGTGCGCCCGCCCAGGCGGCCGGCCAGCCTGGCCGCCAGCGCGCCCACGGCCGCCGGGTGGCCAGGCTCGTTGGGCTTGGGAAAGCGCGGCGGCACCCAGGTGCGGGCATGGGCGGCGTAGTCGAAGGGGCTGCCGACACGCAGCTTGCGGGCATCTTCCAGCGCGGCGGATTCGGCAAACCAGCTCAGGTCGTCGTCGCTGCCCAGCGTGGCGGACGTGAAGATCCACGCCCTTGGCGCCAGCGCCCGCTGCTCGGTGAACAGGTCGCGGATGTGCAGCGGGCTGTCGATCAGGCGGGCGTCGCGCGGACCCACGTCGATCCAGCGCACGCGGTCGGTGGCCGCCGGCAGCGCGAAGGCATTGGCGAGGCGGGCGATGCGCTCGGCGCGCTCCAGCAGGCGGGCGAAATCGGGCGCGGCGCCTTCGACCAGGGCCGCCGCATCGCGCGCCGCATCGGCCGCCTTGGCCAGGCCGGCCAGCGCTTCGGCGAACGCGGCATCGCGGCTGCGCTCGTCCCAGCGCAGCTTCAGGATGCCCTTCACGTCGCGCAGCGGCCCGGCGCAGGCCAGGCGCAGGTCGCGGGCGGCACGGTCCAGGCCACCGGCGACCTGCTGCCATTCGGCCAGGCCGCGGGCATGGCCCAGCCCGGCGGCCAGCAAGTCGCGCCCGAAGTCGATCACCTGGTTCGACGACAGCAGCGTGCCCAGGAACTGCAGGCCGGTCTCGACCAGCTGGTGCGCCTCGTCGAACACGGCGGCATCCACGGTGGGCAGCAGCTCGGCCACACCGCTGTCGCGCAGCGACAGGTCGGCGAAGAACAGGTGGTGGTTGACCACCACGAGGTCGGCGGCCATGGCCTCGCGGCGGGCCTTCACCACATGGCATTCGCGGTGGTTGGGGCAGTCCTGGCCCAGGCAGTTGTCGCGGCTGGAGGTGACCAGCGGGATCACCGGGCTGCGTTCGTCCAGGCCGTCGATCTCGGCCAGGTCACCGGTGCGCGTGGACGGCGCCCAGGTCTCGATGCGGGCCAGCGCCCGCACGGCAAAACGGTCGGGCAGCGTGCCGGTCTCGCGCGCCTGCTGCAGCCGGTGCAGGCAGAGGTAGCTGCCGCGGCCCTTCAGCAGCGCGATGCGCACCGGCACGCGCAGGGCGTCGCGCAGGCGCGGCAGGTCGCGCAGGAAGAGCTGGTCCTGCAGGCTCTTGGTGGCGGTGGACACCAGGGCGCGCTTGCCCGACAGCAGCAGCGGCACCAGGTAGGCGAAGGTCTTGCCGACGCCGGTGCCGGCCTCGGCCACCAGGGTGCCGTGCTCGTCGACCGCCGCCGCAACGGCGGCCGCCAGCTGCTGCTGCACCTCGCGTTCGACGAAGCCGGGATCGGCCTGCGCCAGCGCGCCCTGCGGGCCCAGCGCGTCGCGGGTGGCGCGAGGCAGGTCGTCGGCAGGATTGTCCCGCGCGTCGTCGCCGGCCGGCAGATCGGCAGCGCCGGCGCTCACGCGGGTTCGGGCGGATCGAGCTCGGCTTCGAGCCGCGCGATCTGGTCGCGCAGCAGCAGCCGGCGCTTCTTCAGCCGCCGCAGCGTCAGCTCGTCACCGGGGTTCTGGCCGTCGGCACGGTCGATCAGGCTGTCGAGGTCGGCATGGGCCATGCGCAGCTCGATCAGTTCGCGCTGCGGCGAGCGCAGGTTGACGTCGGCGGCGGGCTCGTGGTCCATGGAGGCCCGAGTTTATAGTGCCGCCCCATGACCGCCGCGCCATTGCAGACACCCCTGGCCTACCGCATGCTGGCGGCCACCGCCCTGCACAAGGGCGACCGGCCGTACCAGCAGGACCAGGTGCAGATCCTGCGCCACGGCCGGCTCAAGGACTGCCTGCTGGCGGTGCTGGCCGACGGCATGGGCGGCAAGAGCGGTGGGCGCAAGGCGGCCGACCAGGTGGTGCTGACCGCCCGCCAGCTGTTCGACCGCTACGTGCCGAGCAAGGACGACCCGCAGGCGCTGCTGCGCCAGCTGGTGCAGGAGTCGCACCTGATGATCAAGCTGACGGCGATCACCGCCGAGGAAGAGCCGCACAGCACGGTGGCGGCCTTCCTGCTTGGCCCGGGCCTGGTGTGCAACGTGGTGCATGCCGGCGATTCGCGGGTCTACCACTTCCGCGGCGCCGACCTGGTCAGCCGCACGATGGACGACTCGTACGTGCAGCGCCTGATCGACGAAGGCAAGCTGACCGAGGACGGCGCCAACGTGCACCCGCAGAGCAACCTGCTGACCGGTTGCCTGGGCACCGCCGCCGATCCGCCGGTGACCCTGCACCACATCGACGCGCTGCAGCCGGGCGACACCCTGCTGTGCTGCAGCGACGGCCTGTGGCACTACTTCACCCCGCGCGAGCTGGGCATGTACGTCAACAGCTTCGCGCCGCGCGATGCAGCCGACATGATGGTCACGCGCGCACGCCAGCGCGCCGGCGGCCACGGCGACAACCTGTCGCTGGCCATGGTCAAGGTCGAGCTGATCGCCTGAATCGCGCCGCCATCAAGGCGCGATCAGGGCGCGCTGGCTGACGCTGCCGGCACCGGCAGGCCGGCGGCAGGTGGCCGGTGGGCATCCCGGCGGGCATTGCGGGCCTTCACGGCCTCCTCGTGCTCGCGGGCCTGCTGCAGTCGACGGCCCTGCTGGGCAGCCCGGTCCTGGGCCTGCTGCTGCGCTGCCGAGGCCGGCGGTGCACCGGTCCGCGCGGCCCGACGCGCCGGGGGCTGGGCCGGCGCCGCCGTGGACGCGGCGGGTGCAGGCGCCTCCAGCGCGGGCCGGGCCGCAGCAGCCGATTCACGCGCCCGGATCGCCTCCAGTCGTTCGACGGCCCGCTGGCGGCGCCGGGCGTCGTCCAGCATGTGCAACTGCTGCTGCAGCGGTGCCAGCGCCTCGCGCCGCAGCGCCCGGGCGGCGGCCAGGCAGTCGGTGACGACGAAACGGGCCTCGCAATCGCGGCGGGCGGCGTCGAAACGGGCCTCGACCGCACGCCGCTCGGCCGTGATGCGCTCGCGTTCGACGGCATCGGCGTCGGCCGCCGCCATCGCAAGGGTTGGTGCCATGCCGGCCAGGCAGGCCAGCGCCCAGGCCAGGCGACGCGCGGCTGCGGTCATGTGATGCGCGTGTCCACCTCGCGCCGGTCCAGCGCCAGGTACTCGGCCGACTGCATCTCCGACAGCCGCGAGACGGTGCGCGGAAACTCGTGCGCCAGCGGGCCTTCGGTGTACAGCTGCTCGGCCGGCACCTCGGCCGACAGGATCAGCTTGACGCGGCGGTCGTAGAGCACGTCGACCAGCAGGGTGAAGCGGCGTGCCTCGCTGGCCAGGCGCGGCGGCATCTGCGGCACGCCGCTGAGCACCAGGGTGTGGAACTGCGCGGCGATCTCCAGGTAGTCGTTCTGCGAGCGCGGGCCGCCGCACAGGGTCTTGAAGTCGAACCAGACCACGCCGCCGGCGCGGCGCCGGGCGCGCAGCTCACGGTGCTCGATGTGCAGCACCGGGTCCTCGTCATGCGCTTCGGCCAGCTCGTTGAAGGCACTGGTCAGCGCCGCGTCGGCAGTCGGGCCCAGCGGGCAGTGGTAGAGCTGCAGGTGCTCCAGCGTGCGCTGGCGGTAGTCGGTGCCGTTGTCGACGTTGATCACCTCCAGGTGCTGCTTGAGCAGCTCGATGGCCGGCAGGATGCGGTCACGGTGCAGGCCGTTGGGGTACAGACCGTCGGGCTGGAAGTTGCTGGTGGTGACGATGGACACCCGGTTGGCGAACAGCGCATCCAGCAACCGGTGCAGGATCATCGCGTCGGTGACGTCGGCGACGTGGAACTCGTCGAAGCAAATCAACCGGAACTTGCGCGCGATGCGCTTGCCCAGTTCGTCCAGCGGGTTGACCGTGCCCTTCAGTTCCTGCAGCTCGCGGTGCACCTCGCGCATGAACTCATGGAAGTGCAGCCGGGTCTTGCGCTGCAGCGGCACGGCCTGGAAGAAGCAGTCCATCAGGAAGCTCTTGCCCCGGCCCACGCCGCCGAACATGTAGACGCCGCGCGGAATCGGCGGCTTGACCAGCATCTTGGTCAGCGCATTGCTGCGGCGCGACTTGTAGGCCGCCCACTCGTCCTGGCAGCGCTGCAGCGCCGCCACCGCGCGCAGCTGGGCCGGGTCGGCGGTGTAGCCGCGCTCGGCCAGGGTCTGGTGGTACAGGTCGGTGACGGACGTCATGCGCAATGCCCAAACGACAAGCGGGCCAGTATGCGTGGCCCGCTTGGAGGTGGCCGTCGCTGGCGCGACGGGTTGCAGGGTCAGAAGTTCAGCGTGCGCTTGTCGACCGCCAGCGCGGCTTCCTTCGTCGCTTCACTCAATGACGGGTGGGCGTGGCAGATGCGCGCAATGTCCTCGGCACTGGCCTTGAACTCCATCGCCACCACCGCCTCGGCGATCAGTTCGCTGGCGAAGGGACCGACGATGTGCACGCCCAGGATCTCGTCGGTCTTGGCATCGGCCAGGAACTTGACGAAGCCGGTCGTGTCGCCCAGCGCCCGCGCCCGGCCGTTGGCCATGAACGGGAACTGCCCGGCCTTGTAGGCCACGCCATCGGCTTTCAGCTGTTGTTCCGTCCTGCCGACCCAGGCGATCTCGGGGCTGGTGTAGATCACCCAAGGGATGGTGTTGAAGTTGACGTGCCCATGCTGGCCGGCAATGCGCTCGGCCACGGCCACGCCTTCTTCCTCGGCCTTGTGCGCCAGCATCGGGCCGCGCACCACGTCGCCCACCGCCCACACGTTCGGCAGGTTGGTCTTGCAGTCGCCGTCGACCACGATGGCACCACGCTCGTCGAGCTTCAGGCCCACCGCGTCGGCGTTCAGGCCGTCGGTGTTGGGCACGCGGCCGATCGAGACGATCAGCTTCTCGACCTCCAGCTTGACGGCCTCGCCCTTGGCATTGGCATAGGCGACGCTCACGCCCTTCTTGCCGGCCTTGACCTCGCTGATCTTCACGCCGAATTCGAACTTCAGGCCCTGCTTCTGGAAGGCCTTCAGCGCCTCCTTGGCCACGCCTTCGTCGGCCGCGCCCAGGAAGCCGGGCATGGCTTCGAGGATGGTGACCTCGGCGCCCAGCCGGCGCCAGACCGAGCCCATCTCCAGGCCGATCACGCCCGAGCCGATCACGCCCAGCGTCTTCGGCACCGCCGGGATGCGCAGCGCGCCGTCGTTCGACAGGATCTGCACCTCGTCGAACGGTGCGCCGGGCAGCGCGCGGGCGTTCGAGCCGGTCGCGACGATCACATGCTTGCCGACCAGGGTCTCGTTCGCCGCACCGGTGACGACGACCTCATAGCCGCCGTCGACCGCCTTGCCGAACGCGCCCTTGCCGTGGAAGAAGCTGACCTTGTTCTTCTTGAACAGGTAGAGGATGCCGTCGTTGTTCTGCTTCACGACGGTGTCCTTGCGGCCCACCATCTTCGCCACGTCCATCTGCAGGTTGTCCAGCGAGATGCCGTGGTCACCGAAGTGATGCGCCGCATGCTCGTAATGCTCGGACGACTGCAGCAGCGCCTTGCTCGGGATGCAGCCCACGTTGGTGCAGGTGCCGCCCGGCGCCGGGCCGCCCTTGGCGTTCTGCCAGGCATCGATGCAGGCCACGTTGAAGCCCAGCTGCGCGGCGCGGATGGCCGCGATGTAGCCGCCGGGGCCGCCGCCGATGACGACAACGTCGAAATTCTTACTCATGGGTAGTTCTCACCGTGTTGAAGTCGTGAAGATTCCGTCGCGAGCGGCGCGAGGTCGGTTCGAGCAGTGCAGCCGCACATCCGTACGGCGAGCAGCGCAGGGCCGAGATCGCGTCGCGCAGCAGGAAGATTCGCGGCTTCAAATGTCGAAGAGCAGGCGGGCCGGGTCTTCCAGCGCGTCCTTCATGGCCACCAGGCCCAGCACGGCTTCGCGGCCGTCGATGATGCGGTGGTCGTAGCTCATCGCCAGGTAGTTCATCGGGCGCACCACGACCTGGCCGTTCTCGACCACGGCGCGGTCCTTGGTCGCGTGCACGCCCAGGATGGCCGACTGCGGCGGGTTGATGATGGGCGTGGAGAGCATCGAGCCGAAGGTGCCGCCGTTGGAAATCGAGAACGTGCCGCCGGTCAGTTCCTCGATGCCCAGCTTGCCGTCGGCGGCCTTCTTGCCGAACTCGGCGATCTTCTTCTCGATGTCGGCGAAGCTCATCTGGTCGGCATTGCGGATCACCGGCACCACCAGGCCGCGCGGGCTGCCCACGGCGATGCCGATGTCGAAGTAGCCGTGGTAGACGATGTCGTTGCCGTCGACCGACGCGTTCAGGATCGGGTACTTCTTCAGCGCCGCCACGGCCGCCTTGACGAAGAAGCTCATGAAGCCGAGCTTGGTGCCGTGCTCCTTCTCGAACTTCTCCTGGAACTTCTTGCGCATCTCCATCACCGGGGCCATGTTGACCTCGTTGAAGGTGGTCAGGATGGCGTTGGTGCTCTGGCTCTGCACCAGGCGTTCGGCGATGCGGGCGCGCAGGCGGCTCATCGGCACGCGTTGCTCGGGACGCTCGCCCAGGTTCTGCGCGGTGGGCGCCGCCACGGCGGGCAGCGGCTTGGCCACGGCGGGGTTCACCGGTGCGGCCACAGGGGCGGCGGCGGGCGCGGGCTTGGGCGCGGCGACGGCAGCCAGCACGTCGCCCTTGGTCACGCGGCCATCCTTGCCGGTGCCGGCCACGCTGCCGGCTGCCAGGTTGTTGTCGGCCATCAGCTTGGCGGCGGCAGGCATGGCCACGTCGGCCTTGCTGGTGCCGGCAACAGCCGCCGGAGCGGCGGGCGCCGACGCGGGCGCAGCGGTGGCCACGGCCTTGACTTCGAGCGGACTGACCGCCGCGCCGGCTTCGGTGTCGATGCGGGCGATGACCTGGTCGCTGGCGACCGTCGCGCCGTCGTCGCAGACGATCTGCGCCATCACGCCGGCGACCGGCGCCGGCACTTCCAGCACGACCTTGTCGGTCTCGATCTCGATCAGGATCTCATCGATCGCCACGGCCTCGCCGGGCCTCTTCTTCCATTGCAGCAGGGTGGCCTCGGCCACTGACTCGGACAGCTGCGGAACCTTGACTTCTACGATTGCCATGATGTGAATCTCGAAAATGGGGGACGGACCACCAAGCGCACGCCGCGGAACCGGCTCCGCCGGGCCGCTGGCGTGGCCCCCCTTGAGGGGGAGCGCTGAAGGCGCTTCGGGGGTGGTCTTACTTCGTGAGGATGAAGCCCTTGAGCTTGGCGTAGGCCTGGTCGAGCAGCGCCTTCTGCTGCTCCTGGTGCAGGTGGGCATAACCCACCGCAGGCGATGCCGAAGCCGGCCGGCCGGCATAGCCCAGGCGCTGGCCATCGAGCATGTTCTCGTGGATGTAGTGCTGCACGAAGAACCAGGCGCCCTGGTTCTGCGGCTCGTCCTGGCACCACACCAGGTCGGTCGCGTTCGGGTAGCGCTTGATCTCGGCGGCGAAGGCCTTGTGCGGGAACGGGTAGAGCTGCTCGACGCGGATGATGGCTACGTCGCTGGCCTTCTTCTCCTCGCGCTTCTTGACCAGGTCGTAGTACACCTTGCCCGAGCAGGCGATGACGCGCTTGACCTTGTCGGCCGCAATGGCCTCGTTCTGCTCCGAGATCACCGTCTGGAAGCCGCCCTTGGTGAAGTCGGCCAGCGGGCTGGTCGCGTCCTTGTTCCGCAACAGGCTCTTGGGCGTCATGATGACCAGCGGCTTGCGGAACTGGCGCACCATCTGCCGGCGCAGCAGGTGGAAGATCTGACTTGCGCTGGTGGGCTGGCAGATCTGCATGTTGTTGTCCGCGGCCAGCTGCATGAAGCGCTCCAGGCGCGCCGAGCTGTGCTCGGGGCCTTGCCCTTCGTAGCCGTGCGGCAGCATCAGCACCAGGCCGTTGGCGCGGCCCCACTTCACCTCGCCGCTGGCGATGAACTGGTCGATCACCACCTGGGCGCCGTTGGCGAAGTCGCCGAACTGCGCTTCCCAGACCACCAGCGCGTTGGGCTCGGAGCCGGCATAGCCGTACTCGAAGGCCAGCACCGCTTCTTCCGACAGGATCGAGTCGATGACGACGAACGGCGCCTGGTTGTCGGCCACGTGCTCCAGCGGCACGTAGGTGCCTTCGTCCCACTTCTCGCGCTTCTGGTCGTGGATGACGGCGTGGCGGTGGGTGAAGGTGCCACGGCCGCAGTCCTCGCCCGACAGGCGCACCGCGTAGCCCGCGGCCACCAGCGAGGCAAAGGCCATGTGCTCGCCCATGCCCCAGTCGACGTTGACGTCGCCGCGGCCCATGGCTGCGCGGTCGTCGTAGACCTTCTTCACCAGCGGGTGCGGGCTGACGCTGGCGGGAATGGTGGTCAGCCGCTCGGCCAGGCGCTTCCACTCGGTCAGCGGCAGCGCGGTGTCGGCGGCGTCGGTCCACTTGCGGCCGATGAAGGGCAGCCAGTCGACCGCGTACTTGCTCTTGAAGTTGCTGATGACCGGGTCGATGGTGTGGCGGCCCTCGTCCATCGCGGCGCGGTAGGCCTTGACCATGTCGTCGCCCAGGGTCTCGCCCAGACCCTGCGCGGCCAGCTTGTCGGCGTACAGCTTGCGGGTGCCGGGATGGGCGCCGATCTTCTTGTACATCAGCGGCTGGGTCAGCGCGGGCGTGTCCTGCTCGTTGTGGCCCAGCTTGCGGAAGCAGATGATGTCGACCACGACGTCCTTCTGGAACGCCATGCGGAACTCCAGCGCCAGCTGGGTGGCCAGCACGACGGCTTCAGGATCGTCGCCGTTGACGTGCAGCACCGGCGCCTCGACCATCTTGACGATGTCGGTGCAGTACAGCGTCGAGCGCAGGTCGCGCGGGTCGCTGGTGGTGAAGCCGATCTGGTTGTTGATGATCAGGTGCACCGTGCCGCCGGTCGAATAACCGCGCGTCTCCGACAGCATCAGGGTTTCCTGGTTCACGCCCTGGCCGCCGAATGCCGAGTCGCCATGCACCAGCACCGGCAGCACCTGGGCGCCGATCTTGTCGCCGCGGCGGTCCATGCGGGCGCGCACCGAGCCCTCGACCACCGGATTCACGATCTCCAGGTGGCTGGGGTTGAAGGCCAGGCTCAGGTGCACCGGGCCGCCCGGGGTGGCGATGTCGGAGCTGAAGCCCTGGTGGTACTTCACGTCACCGGCGGGCAGTTCCTCCGGCGCCGTGTGGTCGAACTCGGCGAACAGGTCCTTGGGCATCTTGCCCAGGGTGTTGACCAGCACGTTCAGGCGGCCGCGGTGGGCCATGCCGATGACGATCTCCTGCACGCCCTTGACGCCGGCCTGCTGGATCAGTTCATCCATCGCGGCGATGAAGGCCTCGCCGCCTTCCAGGCTGAAGCGCTTCTGGCCGACGTACTTGGTGTGCAGATAGCGTTCCAGGCCCTCGGCCGCGGTCAGGCGGTCGAGGATGTGCTTCTTCTGCGCCGCGTTGAAGTTCGGCTTGCTGCGGATCGCCTCGAGCTTCTGCTGCCACCAGCGCTTCTGCGTCTGGTCGGTGATGTGCATGAACTCGGCGCCGATGGTGCTGCAGTAGGTGTCGCGCAGCGCCTGCAGGATCTCCCGCAGGCTCATGTTCTCGGACGTCGTGAAGTAGGTGTTCGCGGCGCTGAACGTGATGTCCATGTCGGACTCGCTCAGGTCGTAGAACGCCGGCTCCAGTTCGGGGATCTTCGGGCGCTCGGTGCGCTTCAGGGGATCCAGGTCGGCCCAGCGGGCGCCGACGTTGCGGTAGGCCGCCACCAGCGACTGCACGTGCACCTGCTTGCGGGCGACGGCCAGGTCGGCCGAGCTGGCCTTCAGGGCGAAGGCATTGGCCTTGGCGCGCTGGGCGAAGGATTCGACGACCGGGGCATGGGCGACATCGCGCGACTCGCTGCCGTCGGTGGCCGGCACGTTCTGCAGGTTGTCGAAGTAGGCGCGCCAGTTGTCGGGAACGCTGCCGGGGTTGTCGAGGTAGGCCTCGTAAAGCTCTTCGACGTACGGGGCGTTGCCCCCGAACAGGTACGAATTGGACCTGTATTGCTGCATCATCGCTCGCTCACCTTTCGCCCTGGTTTCCAGGGTGACGATGGGTTGGAAAACCTTCCGCGGCCCGGCTCAACCGGTTGGCGGATTGCGACCCGCCTTGCTGTCTGTCTCGAACGGCTGCAAAGCCGCTCAGCAAGGGGCACGAAAGGACCTAGGCTAACTGCGGGGCGCACTGTAGCACTGTTGTTTTGCGCCGCCGCGTCCGGATTAGACACCCCGGAACCTTCTGTTTCGCTGACAGGCAGGTCCTCCCGGGGCCCAGACTGGCGTGCCCTGCCCAGCGCCATGCCGCACGCCGTCATCCACCTGCACCCCCGCGCGCCGGCCAAGCCGGCCGAGGGTGCAGCCTGCAACGGCTGCGGCGTGTGCTGCGCCTGGCAACCCTGTCCACTGGGCGTGCTGGCCAGCGGCCGGCGGCACGGCGCCTGTGCCGCCCTGCGCTGGGACGACGGCCCGGATCTGTACCGCTGCGCCCTGGTGCAGGACCCGGCGCAGGTGTGGCCCGCCCTGCCCCGGCCGCTGCGGGCGCTGGTCGCGCGCCTGGCGCGGCGCTGGATCGCCGCCGGCGCGGGCTGCGACTGCAGCGCCGACGCCACGCCGGGCTGACCACCTGGCCGCCTGGCCCTCCGCCAGGCCCGCGGCGCTGCGGGATGATCCTCAGCGCCGGCCATCGGCAGCGCCCCTAGCATCCCGGCTTTCGACTTCTCCCCGGGAGCCTCCTCCATGACCTTGAAGCATGCCCTGAAGGCCGCCGCCTGCGCCGCCCTGCTGGCCGCCGGCCTGGCCGCCACTGCGGCCCAGGCCGCCACCCTGCGCTGGGCCGCGCAGAACGACATCCTGACGCTGGACCCGCACTCGCAGAACCACGCGACCACCAACGCCATCCTGCAGCATGCCTACGAGGGCCTGACCCGCTACAACACCAAGTACGAGCCCGAGCCGGCGCTGGCCACCAAGTGGACGCAGATCAGCCCGACGCAGGTGCGGTTCGAGCTGCGCAAGGGCGTCAAATTCCACGATGGGTCACCCTTCACCGCCGATGACGTGGTGTTCTCGTTCGGCCGCATCAAGCAGCCGCAGGGCACGATGTCGATCTACGTGGCCGGCATCACCGAGGTGAAGAAGATCGACGACCACACGGTCGACTTCATCCTCGCCGGCCCGAACCCGGTGCTGCTGCGCAACATCGCCGACTTCTTCATCATGAGCAAGACCTGGGCGGACAAGAACAAGACTGCCAATGTCCAGGACTACAAGGCCAAGGAGGAGAACTACGCCTCGCGCAACGTGAACGGCACCGGCAGCTACAGGATCACCGGCTGGACGCCCGACCAGCGCGTGACGATGACCGCCAACCCCGACTGGTGGGACAAGGCGAACGCCAGCAACGTGACCGAGGTGATCTACACCCCGATCAAGGCCGATGCCACCCGCGTCGCCGCCCTGCTGTCGGGCGACGTCGACATGGTGACCGACCTGCCCACCCAGGACGTGGCGCGGCTGCGCAGCGACCCCAAGCTCAAGGTGGTCGACGGCAGCGAGATCCGCACCATCTTCATCGCGCTGGACGAGTTCAGCCCCGAGCTGAAGTACAGCGACGTGAAAGGCAAGAACCCGTTCAAGGACAAGCGGGTGCGCGAGGCGCTGAACATCGCCATCGACCGCGAGGGCATCAAGCGCGCGACCATGCGCGGCCTGTCGCTGCCGGCGTCCATCCTCGTCGCACCGGGCGTCAATGGCCACAGCGCCGAGCTGGATGCGCCGATCAAGCCCGACCCCGAGCGGGCCAAGAAGCTGCTGGCCGAGGCGGGCTACCCGAACGGCTTCGAGTTCCAGCTCAGCTGCCCGAACAACCGCTACGTCAACGACGAGGAGATCTGCCAGAACCTGGTGTCGATGTGGGCGCGCATCGGCGTGAAGACCAAGCTGGCCGCCGAAGGCTTTGCCACCTTCATCGCCAAGGTGCAGAACTTCGACACCAGCGCCTACCTGCTGGGCTGGGGCGTGGCCACCTTCGACGCGCAGTACAGCCTGCAGTCGCTGGTGCGCACCCGCACCACCGGCGCCGACGGCAACTTCAACTTCGGCCGCGCCAGCGACGCCCAGCTCGACAAGCTGATTGACGCGATGAAGACCGAGACCGACGTGGCCAAGCGCAACGGCCTGATCCGCGAGGCGCTGATCCGCACCCGCGACGAGCACCTGGTGCTGCCGCTGCACCACCAGGTGCGCCCCTGGGCGATGAAGACCGCCGTGACCACGCTGCACCGCGCCGACGACCGGCCGGCGGCGCGCTACACCAACGTCAAGTGAGCCGGTTCTCCGGCTGACGACGCAAGGGGGCCCGCGGGCCCCCTTCTTGTTGACGGCTGCGGCGCCCGGCCGGACGCCGTCCGGTC
>Ga0208564_1000285_pt1 | contig 47241 bp, 44 predicted proteins | sample AD_UKC073_MetaG_FD_184439 | JGI IMG/M metagenome (GOLD analysis project Ga0208564, IMG submission 184439) | Active sludge microbial communities of municipal wastewater-treating anaerobic digesters from USA - AD_UKC073_MetaG (SPAdes) (version 2) | ecosystem: Engineered > Bioreactor > Anaerobic >... | reverse complement strand
ACGGACCGATTCGTCTTCGCGGAGGAGGAGGACAGCCAATCCCTCCTCGACCCGATCGAGGCTGACCCGGAAGGTAGACTCGTCCTGCATCCTCACCGCTCCAGGGTACTCACAACCCTGCCATCCGGGTTAGTGAGCGTGGCGACGTCGCCGGCGTTGTTCCAGATCGGGGCTGCCCGGCCCCAGTAGAGGTCAGTTGCTGTATCGTTGCCCGGGCCGGAGTGGACGGTCACATTAGCCTCCGGTGCGAGGGTAAAGATCGGGAAAGTATAGATGTTCCTCATCCCCTCATCGGTGATTGTCCATCCGGTGAGGTTGACCGCAATCGGTTCGGTGTTCACGATGCTGACCTCTTCGCCCACGAGGTCCAGGTGGGCAATATACACGCCTGAAGAGGGGGCTGCGGTCGCTGTTGGAACCGTTGCCCCGACGCCCGGCGTAACGGACGGCTTCCCACTGGTCGTGACAGCGAGTGCTCTCCCGTCAGTGGCGACAACAATGGTCCCATCACGGTCAGTCCTGTAGATACGCGAACCGGTCGCCTTGAGGCGTTCGAGCGCTTCTTCGTGGGGGTGGCCGTAATCGTTCCCCTCGCCAACGAAGATAACGCTGATTGCAGGACTTACCGCATCCAGGAATTCAGCCGAGGATGCGTGTCGGCTCGCGTGGTGGCCGACCTTCAGGACGTCGGCGTTGAGGTCAAGCCCGGTCTCTGCCATACTTTCCTCTGCTGATCTTCCGGCGTCACCCATAAGAAGGTAGGAGACGCCCCCGTAGGTCATCTTCAGGACGACGGAGTCCTCGTTTATATCGCCAAGCGGCTGCGGCCCTGGATTCTCGACCAGGATCTCAAGGTCCGGGTCAAGGGCGATCGTCTGCCCGCGCTCCGCCGCTGTGTATGGTATCTCCAGCTCCTCGACCTGGGCAAGCAGGTTCTCGTAGGTCGCCGTAGGATGGGGCTGCCCGGCATCGACGAACCGGCCGACAGGGAAGACAGAGATGACGTCACGGAGGCCGCCGATATGATCGGAGTGTGCGTGAGTAGCCACCACCACGTCGAGACGTTCGATCTCCTGTGCCTGGAGATACTCAACGACACGTTTTCCCATCTGGCGTTCGCCGGCATCGATGAGCATGGTCTTATCACGGAACTCTACCAGGATCGAGTCGCCCTGCCCAACGTCGATGAAGTGGACGACGAGGTCTGCGCCAGGAAGGCTGGAGACGATCTCCGGTTGCTCGCCGGGAGCCATACAGCCCGCGGTGATGATGCAGGCAGTGAGTGCCAGGCAGAACAGGAACCTTAGAGGTGTAGACGCCATAATGTCTCTACAGGTATCAGACACCCGGCTATAAGTGCATTGAGGTCAGGTGAGAGACTGCTGAAAACTGCATCTGCCCTGCGCGCCGGTGAAGAATTAGTAGACAAAGGCCGATCAGGGGTACTCCGGGTTGGTCTGCAGTCAGGAGCCCTCCACTCTCAGGGAGCATGAGATGGAAGCCCGACCGCTCCGCGGGTATCATCACCACACACTGCTCCGGGCGGGGAGGGGGGTTTTGTGGATCTTGCCTCCAATCCTTCAATGGTACGTTAGTGCCGATGACGTGAGATCCCCCAAGGTCGTGACGCTCCAGGAGAGTTTTTCCCTCAGCAGAACCTTATCTTCTTCAAGATCTCCACAACCCTTTCCGTGCTCCGGGTCGGGGAGCGTTCATTGGTGGGGATAAACCGCTTGCCCCGCAAGGCGGCAAATATCGCCCCGATCGCCTTCCCGTGCGACGGGCCGTAGCCCCCCTCAAGCGTCAGCGCGAGAGGCAGATCCGTGCTGTCGATCAGCATCCCGGTAAGCACACCAAAGTCTTCCGGTTCGAGGTTCATGCGCCCGCGCCTGTCGTCGAAGAGGGCGTCCTGCCCGGCTGAGACAATCAGGGCATCCGGTTGGAACCGGGTCAGTGCCGGAATAAAGACCTCGCTAAAAACGAGGAGATAGTCAGCGATGGTGGACCCTGCCGCAAGCGGAGCGTTGAGTGTGTAGCCGCGGCCTGCCCCGGTTCCGATCTCGTCCACCCATCCGGTCTTCGGGAAACTATCCTCCTCATGCACCGAGCAGTAGAGCACCCGATCGCTCCCATAAAAGATCGCCTGTGTGCCGTTGCCGTGGTGCAGATCCCAGTCCACGATAGCGACCCGGTCGACTGATTCAAGGACCTTCGCCGCCGCGACGGCGGCGTTATTAAAGATACAGAACCCCATCGCCTGGTCGGGACCAGCATGGTGTCCCGGGGGGCGGACCAGGGCAAACGAATGTTCGCCGTCAAGCGCCCGCTCCACCGCTGCAGAGGTCGAACCAGCAGCATACGACGCCACATCGAACGAGTGACAGGTCACGTAGGTATTTGGGTCTAAAAAACAGGTTCCCCGGGCGACCTCCTGCACCCACCTGATGTGCTGGGGGCGGTGGACCTGCTCTAGGTCTCTCACAGTAGCCCGGACCGGGGCGCGCCACTTCACGCCGTCGGGGACCCCGGAGAGGACCTCCCGTAACCGGGAGCCCGACTCGGGGTGAAGTTCCATATCGTGTCTGGCAAAGACGTCACTGTAGATGACTGAACACTGCATCCTCTGTCAATTGATGATGCGCCCCTGCTGGATATCTTCTTCGGTGACATTGAATGTCCGGTCAGTGCCCGCAATCCGGTAGGGTCCAGTCGTCTTCACCTCACCCGACCACCCGGACGTCGCGTACGGGACGACGAACTCGCCGTTCACGCTCTCCTGACGATAGGTGAATGTCCGGCCGGTGTTTGTCGTGACCGGCACCTCGATGATCCCCTCACCCTTGATGCGGGCGCCGGGGACGTACTCGAATATCTTGACGAATTTCAGGTCGGGCCCGCCTGCGCCGACGTTGACAAAGATGTTTGCCGGCGTCTCATGGACGAGCCGGTAATGCCGGAGCGCTGGCACCTGCTCAACCGGGTGGAGGATCGAGTCTGCCCGCATCTCATAGTAGAAGTTCAGCAGCGTTGCGGCAGACCCTGCCGGAGCGTTCTTGTTGTATGCCTCCACCGCGGCCGCAGCGGCGGTGGCGTTCATCTGCTCCATACGCGTGACGAGCGGGAGGGAATTGTTCACCGTGCCTGGCTCGCGGTACTCGGCGTAGAGTACATCCGACCCCGGATCGGTCATGGAGCCGTCGAAGTTATGGAGGCGTGAGGCCATCGTCAGGTAGTACTGCTGTGTGTAGAACATCACCGCCTGATACCTCGTCGAGCCTGCGCTCACGGGGAGGAGGAAGTAGGGCTGGAACGGCGTTGTCCTCACCTGCTGGTCCGCCCACGTCGCCGGAGCGTGGAACTTCCCGGTAACGAGCTGGTAATCGGTTACGACATAGCGGGTGCCGATGTTGTCGAGGATCTGGTTTGCCTTCTCCTCCGAGGTCGAGGTGAGGTAGACCGCAGAGCCGTTCGGACCGGCAACCCCATGCTGGAAGGGGTTGTTGTTCGGGATCCGTTTTGAGACGAAGGTGATCCAGTGGCCGTAATCCCACCAGGACATAACACCGTAGGACTCCTCAGGGTAGGTGAAGGTCTCCCTGTCATAGATGGCGTAGTAGTCAACACCGGGGTCCGGGGTGTTTGCGCCCATCCACTCCAGAGCCTCCATCCACTGTGAGTCGATGCCGCCGTATTTTGCCGCTTTGGCCATATCATAGGTCGCTCCCAGGGATATCCCCGAAAATACGAGCGTCACGACGACGACCGCGACGAACGCTCCGACTTTGAGGGGGTCGGACCGATCCTTCCGGGAGGCTTTTGGTTTTCCGGCGTCTCTGGTTTTACCTCCTTTTTTCTTCTTCTTGACCTCCTTTTGCCTCTTCTCGGAGTCAGAGGGGGTAGCATCGCTGCCCCCCTGGTGGAGGAGACGCGCAACATCCTTCCAGGTCGCGTTGATGACCGCGCCTGCAAAGACTGCGGCAAGCAGGGCGATGTTTGCTGCAAGGTAGTACTCGTAGCGGACGTGCGCGGCCGTCGATGCGAGGATGATCGCAGTCCAGATGAGGACGAAGACGTGGCCTGGGTTCGCCTTCTTGCGACTCCACCAGATCAGGGTGGCTGCCCCGCCCGCCGCAAGCACAAGACCCCAGTGGAACGTCGCCCAGGCTGCCTCCCACGACCAGGCCCGCGCCTCCAGAACAGTTGTGGTAACTGGCTGCTCGCCGAAGAAGGAGATGAGGCTTGCTATCAGGAGGTTGTAGACCTCAGGCAGGGCGATAAAGAGCACCGCGACGGCGAGGACTGCGAGCGCTGCGAGCGCGGCCGGGAAGTAGTACTTTGGGCGCTCTTTCAGGAAGGTCGAGAGCCCGTAGAGTGCGAGCGTCCCGACAATGAGAGCGGCGGAGGTTATGACGTGCCCGACGGTGTACCGGGAGAGGTCGAGGCCGGGGTGCGGGAACCCAAATGCCACTGTTCCGATGATCACGACGCCGAAGGTGATGACGTTTACGAGGACCAGGTAGTCGCTTGGCTGATCCTGGAAGAAATCCAGGAGAACCTGGACCAGGGTGAAGGCCGCGACGACGAGCGCGAAGAGGATCATCGTCGGCATATTAAAGTAGCCGAGGAGGTAGGCGATCCCGGCGAGCGCCGCTGTTATCACCGGTATCTTCAGGGTTTCGAGGTTCTTCGCAGAGAGCTGGCGGTCACGCGCAGCAAGCAGCGCTACAATATAGGCGAGGACAAAGATCGTCGAAAAGAGCGTCTCGGCGATGTGATGGTCAACGAAGGCGAATAAAGAGCGGTAGGCGTAGCTCCCGGAGATGACCGCGATCAGGCCTGCCGCGATGATACCGGTCTTCCAGTCGGTGATCTTTCTTGCGAGCAGGTACGTGACCGGTACCATCGCCGCGCCCATCAGCGGCGGGACCCAGGATGCTACCACCATGATCTCAGGACGGGCTGCCGCCCCGGCGAGGATGCAGAGCGCTGATATGATCTGGACAAAGAGCGGTCCCCAGTAGATGACGTCCCCGGTTGGGTAGAGCGTCATGGCATCGAACCAGGCATAACCCGGGAAGTTGGCGATGATCTGTTCGACCTGACGGAGGTTATACCAGGGGTCAACACCCAGGAGGTTGACGCCTTCGGGTGTCACCATATCAGCCGCAGGAACAAAACCGCGCGTCCAGAGCGCTAGCAGGGTGAACAGAACGATAAAACTTATGATAATGTACGGTCGGTACTTACTGAGATCCACTTGAGCCATCGGACCCTCCTTCTTACGAATCTGTTTTCCCTCGAACCATTAATAACCTTGGCGTATCTCAAAGGTCGGAAAAATGGGTTTTGACCGCTCTTGTAGCAGCGCATCACGGTAACGGGGTTTACGCCCTGGCATGGCGATACGGTCGCATCTTGCGTGAGTTTTCAATACAGGGAGGTGATTAGAGTCTCAACGCGGCTTCGCCGCTTAAAGTAAAGAACCGCTTCACCCAACCCAGAGAGCAGCGAGGGGGGATATGATCGCTGACAGAAGGCCTTCTCCAGGGTCGTTTTCTCAGCGTTTGCCAGTCAACCGCTCAAAGATCTCCTCAAACGCCTCCGCTTTCTTCTTCCAGCTGTGCTCCTCCATCCCTGCCAGGCGCCTTCCCGGGATGAGAGCCAGTTCGTTGACCTTCTCCACGAACTCTTCGCGGTCCTGATAGACGGCGATGTGGTCGCCGCCCATCTGGAGCATATCAGGGATGGGGGTGGAGAGGATTGCCTTCCCGCAGGCTGAGTACTCAAAGTACTTATTCGGCAGGGCGATGTCGACCCATTGGGGCGGGGAGAGCGGGATAAGGCAGAGGTCCATCGGTGCGATGTAGCGGGGGAGGTCACGGTACTCGACGGCTCCGGTGAAGTGCACCCGGTCAGCGACCCCGAGCCGGGTTGCGAGGTCGCGGAGTTCGTCGATGTAGCCGGTGAAGAGTGAGCCACCGACGATCAGGAGTTCAGCGTTCTCGTGCCGTGCGAGGATCTCCGGGAACGCCTGGATCACCTCATCGAGGGCGTACCACCGCTCGACTGCCCCTGCAAACCCGAGCACGAACGCATCGGGAGCGATCCCGAGGGCGTCTCGCATTGGCCCCCCATCCATCGGGCGGAAGAAGTCGGTGTTGACGCCGTTCGTGATCAGCTCAGCCTCGTAGCCATATTGTTCCAGTTTCTTCACAAGCCCGGGTGAGACCGTCGTGATGACGTCGCTGTGGTCAAGGTTGTAGCGGGTTATGGCGAGGACGCCTTCCCTGAGCAGCCACTGTACGGCGGGGTTCTTGTAATACGCGGCGGCCGAATCAGGGAACCAGTCCTTCAGGTCAAAGACCACCGGCACGCCAGACTTCTTCGCCGCGCGGATCATCGCCGTCCCGGCGAGGACGTGGGCGCCGACGACGACGTCGATATCGTAATCGCGGATGATATTGCGGATGACCCGGTAGTGGCAGGGTGCGTTCAGCGTGTAGTGGAGGAAGGGGCTCTCCACCGGAAACCGCGTTGCCTCGTGGACGTGGAGGCGTGTCTCCCGCTCCTTCCCCCTGCTGACGTGGAAATGCGGTACATGGACCTCATGCCGCGTCGCCAGCTCCTCGAAGATGTTGTGGTGCCGTGAGGGGATCGGGTGGTGGATGTAGTCCTGGGTGGAGACGAGGAGGATTCTCATGAGCATCCAGGCAGAGGCCGGTTATTCGTCTTGGATCCTCCAGACCGCATCGCAGATGTACGCCAGCTCTTCATCAGTCACCGACGGGTGGACGGGGAGACTCACGACCGACGCCGCGAGGTCGTCCGATACCGGGCAGGAGGTGTTCTCGCTTCCATCCTGGTAGACCGGCTGCCGGTTGAGGGGGATTGGATAGTGGATGGCTGTGCCGATCCCTCGATCCGCAAGAGCGTTCATGAACGCCTCTCTCGTGAGCGGGTAGTCGACGGGAAGCCTCACCACGTACTGGTGGTAGACGTGCCTGACGCCCGATGCCGCATACGGCGTGATGAGGCCTGTGCCCGCAAGGTGACGGTCGAGGTAACGGGCGTTATGGATCCGGCGCTCGTTGAACCCCTCGAGCCGGTCAAGCTGCACGAGGCCGATGGCGGCGCCAATGTTCGTCATCCGGTAGTTGTAACCGATGGCTGAGTGAAGGTATTTCTTGCTCTGCCCGTGGTTGATGAAGAGCCTGACCCGCTCAGCAAGGGCGTCGTCATCGGTCGTGACCATGCCCCCTTCCCCGGTGGTCATGTTCTTCGTCGGGTAGAAAGAGAAGCAACCGAGGTCGGCGAGGCTCCCTGCCCGCCTTCCGCGGTACTCCGCACCGTGCGCCTGGGCTGCGTCCTCGATGAGGATAAGCCCGCGGTCGTCGCAGAGATCGCGGACTGCGCCGAGATCGAACGGCTGCCCGAAAAGATGGACACCGATGACCGCCCGGGTATCGGGCCGGATGAGGGTCTCGGCCGAGTCCGGATCGATGTTGAACGTCTGGTCTTCGACGTCGGCAAAGAGGGGCGTTGCCCCGCACATCGAGACGCTTGAAGCCGTCGCAAAGAACGTGAACGCCGGGACGATCACCGAGTCCCCCGGCCCGATGCCTGCAGCAAGGAGAGCCGCGTGGAGCGCAGCTGTTCCGGAGTTGACGCCGACCGCGTGGCGGACGCCACAGTATTCTGCGAATCGGGACTCAAACTCCGTGACAACCGATCCCTGGGCCAGCATCCCCGATCGCATCACACGATCGACGGCCGCGATCTCCTCCTCCCCGATGAGCGGCCGGGCGATGGGGATCTCCACTTTCACCGCCTCGCCTCCAGAGGCATCGGCCGGAAACGCGCCGGTGTCCCCACTGCGAGCGTCCTGGGCGGGACATCCTTCGTCACCACCGCACCGGCGGCGACGAATGCCCCCTCACCGATGGTGACGCCGGGGAGGATCGTCGCATTCGCACCGATGACAGCGCTGTCCCCGATCACCGGGCCGCGGAGAGACTCATGGGAGCCGGGAGGATAACGATCGTTCGTCAGCACGGCGTTCGGGCCGATGAAGACCCGGTTGCCGATCCGGGTGCCGGTCGGGATGTAGACCAGGCTCTGGAGCCGGACATCGTCACCGATCGTGCAGTCCCCCTCGATCACCGCCGCCGTCCCAATCGCCACCCGATCGCCGATGATAGTCTTTTCGCGGATCAGCACGTTGTGCCCGGTCTGGAAGTCGTCGCCGATCAGAACATCGCAGTAGATGATCGTCCCCGATCGGAGGATCGCGCCTTTCCCGATGGTGACGCCCCTGTAGCCTTCCTGCCCGATCCGGTCACGGGAAGGAAACCCGAGGGTCACCGGCTCAAATATCGTTGCCCCCTCGCCGAGGGCGTTATGTCCATACTCTATCATTCAACGGTCACGCTCTTTGCCAGGTTTCGTGGTCTATCGATGTCTCGCTGTAGGGCACATGCGGTATGGTAGGCGAGCAGCTGGAGGACGACCGATGTGGTCAACACCTGTACGAGGAGGTGTGTGTTTGGGATGGGAATAAAGACATCCACGATCTCGGCTAGTTCTTTATCGCCGTCCACGCCGATTGCGATGACAGGCGCTTTGCGGGCCTTTATCTCCTTGATATTGGAGACCATCACGCTGTAGGTTGGGCCGGGGGTGCATATGGCAACCACCGGCGTCTCCGGCGTGAGCAGGGCAAACGGCCCATGCTTCAGCTCTCCAGCTGCATACCCCTCGGCATGGACGTAACTGATCTCCTTCATCTTGAGGGCGCCCTCCATCGAGACCGGGTAAAACGGCCCTCTCCCCACGAAAAAGGCATGGTTTGCCTTCGAACAGAGGGTGGCCGCATCCCTGACATCGTAGAGGAGAACATCCCCGATGGCCAGGTGCGCGTGAGAGAGGACATCATCAAACGCCCCGTCGCACCGCAGGTTGATGATCTGCATCAGCGCCGCGAGCTGTGCCGTGTAGGATTTGGTCGCAGCGACGCCGATCTCGGGGCCGGCACGCATAAGCAGGGTCCTGTCTGCGACCCGTGTGATCGTGCTCCCCTGCACATTGGTGATGGCGAGCGTGGGACAGTTGTGGGCTTTCGCCATACTTAAGGCGGCTATCGTATCTGTGGTCTCACCAGACTGGGAGACCGCGATAACGAGACCGTTGAGAGGAGGTGTGAAGTATTTGAACTCCGATCCCATCTCGGCACGGACGGAGACGTTGCAGAGCGGCTCGATCAGGTACTTGAAGATCAGGGTGGTGTGGTAGGACGTCCCGCACGCGACCAGCGTAATCTCGTTGGCATCCATGATCATCCGCCGCGTGTGTTCGTCGATGCCTGCCCTGATGGTCTCATAGAAGGACTGGGGTTGTTCAAAGATCTCTTTCTGCATGTAGTGGGCAAACCCGCCTTTCCGCGCATCCTCGACACGCCAGTTGATCAGCTCAATCGGGCGTTCCACTCTCTGGCCGTCATGATAGATATCGAGGCGGTTAGGTGTTATATCAGCAACGTCGCCGTCCTCGAGATAGATCACGCGTTCGGTGTAATCAAGGAGAGGCATCAGATCAGAGGCAGCAAAGAACTCTGAGTCTCCGACACCGAGAACAAGCGGGCTTGCGTTGCGGGCGGCGACGATTCTCTGCGCATCTTCCATAACCACAAGTATGGCATACGAACCCTGAAGATAAGCAAGGGTCGCGTTGACCGCTGCAAGGAGATCCCCCTCGTAATGCTCCTCGATGAGGTGAGCGATCACTTCGGTATCAGTCTCTGAACGGAAGATGTGGCCTCGCTCCTGCAACTGCCGTTTCAGTTCGTTATAGTTCTCGATGACCCCGTTATGTACGACGGCGATCCTCTCATCGCAGTCGGTTTGTGGATGGGCGTTGATAACGGTAGGTTCACCGTAGCTGGCCCACCGTGTATGCCCGATCCCGGTGGATCCCCGGAGACAGGCCACCTCCGCCTCATTGTCGGAGATGCGGCCGGTCTTCTTGTAGACCTCGAGCGCACTCCCGACCGTCGCGACGCCGAACGAGTCGTAGCCCCGATATTCAAGCCGCCTTAACCCCTTGAACAGAATCGGTGTTGCATCCCGTCTTCCGATGTAGCCGACAATCCCGCACATCAGATCACCCGGGCGCTGTCTTCGATGAGGCCGACCACTGTCTCCCCCTCCTCTATGATGACACCATTACCCACAATACAATTCCTGAATGTTGTGAAAGGCGCTGCACGGACCCCGTCGCCGAGGACTGCGCCAAATTCTTCCTTGAGCACCTCTTCTCCGACCTCCATATAGCTTGCAGAGGGATATGTAGTAGTATGGTCAGCAAGGATGCATCCCTGGCCAAAGACGGCAGAGACGATCCTTGAATGGGACCCTATCGTGACGTCATCCATGATAAGCGAGTCGGCGACGTAGGTGAAGGGTTCAAGCACCACCCGGTCACCGACACTTGAGTTGGGCATGATCGCGGTGTTCGGGCCGATGTTGCAGTCGCACCCGATGGTGACGGGGCCGTAGATCACGGTGTTCGGGCCGACGGTTGTCCCGGCGCCGATACGCACCACCCCCCGGCGGGTAACGGCCGCATCAACCTTTCCGCCGATCTCCGATGTGATACCCCTGAGCATCCGGCTGTTGAGTTTCAGAAGATCCCAGGGGTAGATGGCATCCTGCCAGTCATCAGCCGGGATCGCGCGTATCTGAAGGCCTGACGCGATCATGGCTGAGAGGGCATCGGGGATCTCGTTCGTCTGAAGATAGGGCAAGATATCAGGCGTGAACGAATAGATCCCGGTCGATACCGTGAACGTCGGGGCGTAATCGGGTTTCTCGATGATCTCGCGGACGAATCCGTTTCTGATCACCACGACGCCGAAGTTCGAGGGGCTCGGATGCTCGGCCACGAGCATGGCGTTCCGCTCCTTCTTGATGCGGGCAATCGATTCTGCGTTGATGTAGTTGTCACCTGGGAGGACAAGGAAGTCGTCGGTGATCTCAGACGCGGCCGCCCGCAGGGCGTCAGCGGTCCCGAGCTGCCGTTCCTGGACGACGACCTGGATCGGGGCGTCGAGTTTGTTGAGATACCTGATAACATGCTCTTTGCGATATCCCACCACCACCACGATATCGCGGATCCCGTTCTCCAGCAAGGCATCGATGACGTACTCGATGATCGGCCGGTTCGCGACCGGGATCATGGCTTTAGGTTTACTCCGGGTGAGTGGCCTGAGGCGACTCCCTTCTCCTGCCGCTAAAATTACTGCCTGCAATCGTATCACCTGATGATCGAGCCGTCCTCGATGCACCCCTCCACGAGAGAATGGGGGGCTACTCGTGTATCGCTGCCGATGAGGGTTCCGACATTGACCGAACAGTTGATCCCGAAGAGGACATTATCACCGATGATGGCCCCGAACTTCCTTCTGCCAGTGGTCTTCCCACAGACCTTCACCGTTTTATTGTCATGCCTGAGGTTTGCAACCTTGGTCCCTGCCCCGAAGTTGCACCCGCTGCCCACGATGCTGTCACCGACGTAGTTGAAGTGGGGGATGTTCGTGGAGGGCATGATGATAGAGTTCTTGATCTCGGTCGCATGCCCGATGTGGCAACCATCGCCGATGGCGGTAGAGCCGCGGATGTAGGCGTGGGGACCAATGATGCAGTCTTCGCCGATGATGCAGTCCCCCTCGATATAGGTCCCGGCCCGGATCACGGTCCCTTTGCCGATGCTGACCGTATCAGGAAGGGTGCACCCCTCCTCGACGGTGCCATGCTGCTCGTGATCCATAGAGGAGAGGAGCGCCTTGTTTGCGTCGAGCAGGTCCCAAGGCTGCCCGACATCGAGCCAGTAGGTAAGCGGGTATGCGGTGAGGGTTCCCTCCCTGATGTAGGATGCGAGTGCGTCGGTCAACTCGTACTCACCTCGACCTGATACCGTGATTCCCGCGAGGAGGTCAAAGATATCAGGGTCGAAGAGGTAGGCACCCGCGTTGACCAGAGTGCTCTTTGGGTATTCTGACTTCTCTTCAAGACCGGTGATACGATCCCCCTCCACGGTCACCACGCCGTAGTCCTGCGGATGGTCAGTCTCATGGACCCCCATACAGGGCGCATCCATCAGGCAGAGGTGCTTGATGTCATCGCGCCGGAGGACCATATCCCCGTTGAGGAGGAGGAACCGGTCGTTGACCATTCCTGCCGTCGTCCGGAGAGCGTCGCCAGTCCCGAGCTGGTGGCGCTGGGTGACGTAGGTGATGTTCACACCAAAGTTGCTGCCATCCCCAAAGTGGTTCCGGATCTCACGCTCAAAGTAGCCGACGACAATGATGAAATCAGTAACTCCTGCATCGCGGGCCGCGAGGATCAGGTGTTCCATCATCGGGCGGTTGGCGATGGGGAGCATCACCTTCGGACGCCGGGCGGTCAGGGGGCGCATCCGTTTCCCTTCTCCTGCTGCCAGTACTACACACTGCATAATATTATCTCTCCTATCCTGCACCAGAAACACGTTTTGCTTTCTCAAAGATTGTACGCCCTGCATCAAGCATCTCTTTCGCCTTCGCGGGCGTCTTTCCCTCGGCGGTGATCCGGATCTTCGGTTCAGTGCCGCTTGCCCGGATCAGGTACCAGCCGTCATCGTCGCTGAAGCGGATGCCGTGTGTCGGCTCATCCGCTCCCATCGCTGCCATGATATCCCCGGGTGACGCGGTGCGGTACGATTCGCGGAGAAGGGTGTACCGGGGCATCCCATCCAGTTCGTCGGAGATCGACCACTCCGAGGCGATCTCGCAGAGCAGGGCTGCGGCATAGACCCCATCCGGGCAGTAGGAGTGCCCGGGGAAGACCCAGCTTCCCGATGCCTCGCCGCCGAAATCCCCCCAGGAGAGGAGCTCCTCGGAGACAAAACTATCGCCGACCGGCGTGCGTCGGACCTCAGCCACCTCCTCGATCGCCATGGAAGCATCGACAGTGGTGACCACACGCTTCCGGTCGAGATATTTCGCAAACAGTATAAGAAGATGGTCTCCATCGATGTAGCGGCCCCGATCGTCGAACGCCATCATCCGGTCGGCGTCGCCGTCATGAATCACGGCACACGCGGCCCCCCGCTTCCGCACGATCTCCCCGATGTAGGGGAGGTTTGCCTCAAGCGGTTCTGAAGGGCGAGCGAACCGCCCCGAGATGTTACAGTTCAGCTCGATGACGGTCGCCCCCATTCTTGCGAGGAGTTCGGGGGTGGTGACGCTCCCCGCACCGTTACCGCAATCCAGCACGACCGTGACCGGTCGGGAGAGGCTGACCGCATCAAGGATCGCTTCCTGGTGCGCGGCAATCGCATCGACAGAGGTGACGCATCCCTGCTCGTTCCAGCCCACCCAGTGAGATTTCGTGAGCGCGTCTTCGATTGCTACCTGCTGTCGGCGGGTGAACGCCGAGCCGTCGGGGTTGAGTAGTTTCACTCCATTGTAGGATTCGGGGTTGTGCGAGGCAGTGATCATGCACCCCGCATTCACGTCCCGCGCCGCGTAAGCGACCGTCGGTGTGGGCGCGATGCCGCAGGTCTGGACGGTTGCGCCAGCCGAGAGCATACCGGCGATAACAGAGTGTTCCAGCAGTTCGCTGGTCGTGCGGGTATCCCTGCCCACGACGATGCGAGGTGCGGCATCTGCGACGGCCGAACCGACACGGAGTGCCACGTCGACAAGGTCCGCCCCAAACTCTTGCCGGATTCCGGAGGATCCGAATAGCATACTCCTGTATAACCCTTTCTCTCTAAAAAAAGGTATTCATCGCCCGTACGGGCACCAGTGCTCGAAGTTCATCAAACCGCTGACCCCGGAGGTGGATGGTCCGAGAAAGATCATCCGTTTCTTCCCCAGGTAGTTATCTATACAGGCAATCCCCTCATCCGAGGTCATACCGTCACCGGCGACCAGAAAGAGATCGGCTGCTTCCGGCGAGTTGGTTATCTGATCACGGAGGGCGCGCTCGAGCACCGGCGCCGGGCCAACAAGATAGATGCGCTTCCCGGCGACCTCGCGGGAGAGTTCCGCAAGGCAGGGCGTGTGGCAGTCAGGGGTGCAGGGTCGGTGCTTCCGCGTCAGGCAGAGGAACGCTGAGACGGCGTTGATGATCGTGATTGCCGCTCCGCGCTGTTTCTGGTTTTTGAGCGGCGCACCGTACATGAAGGAGATCCGGGTGTTGGCCCGGATTGGTTCGCTCGTCACGAACTGTCCGATCTTCCCGCCGAACTGTCCCTCCATGCAGACCCCTTTGGGGTATTGGCAGACGTCTGTGTCGTAGTTCACCGAGAGTGTCACGACACCGTGCTCGCACCCGCTGCCTTCCAGGATTGCTTCAAGTTTCTCGATTGCGTCATGTAGAAAAGTCATGGTTTCTCCTCAGCACCCTGTTTGCAGAGGATCGCCCGCACGGGCGAGCCGTCCGCGCCTTTCAACCGTAAGGGTAGCGCTATCATAAAATATTCCCCTCCCGGCACGGCCGCAAGGTCGAGCAGTTCGAGGATGACTATCCCGCGCCCGAGCAGTCGGCGGTGGACCGAGCCGTCTCCTTCAAATGCCTCGATCGACGGAGCATCGGTCCCAAGGCAGGTGATCTCGGTCTCGGTGATAAGTTCTGCTGCCTCAATGGAGAGCGCCGGGTAGTCAGGCTCAAACTTCTGTCGCCCGGAGAACCTGGTCTTCAGGAGAAGTGTTCTGGTGCCGGGTAGCCGGCCGGCGAGGTGACCGGGTCTGATGACCTCCGCTGCATCGGTGCAGTCGAGCACCTGTGCCGGCCCTATCAGTACCGTGGGTGGAATCTGGTCGACTGTCTGTCCCCCTTCCAGGTAGTGCGACGGCGCATCGATGTGTGTTCCGGAGTGGCTTCCAAGAGTCATCTCGGTCACGCGGTACTGTCCTGTATCCACCTCACGAAACCGTGGTCTGATGTCCCCGGGGTAGAACACGACTTCTTCGGAGAGGTCGTGGGTTATATCGTAAACTTTCATCGATCCGCTTCCCTCCATCCGAACTCTCCGATCAGAGGCACAAAACTGACACCACCAAGGGGGATACACTCTATCCGTCCCTCATGTTTGACGAGTTTGATGAGGTCCTGGCAGTCCCGCGAACCGACGGGAGCGACCAATCGCCCGCCTTCAGCCAGCTGGTCGATCAGGGGCTGTGGAACCCCGGGCGATGCCGCTGTAATGATGATAGCGTCGTAGGGGGCTTCTGGTGAGTAACCCTCTGTACCGTCGCCGACGACCACGCGAACGTCGGTGATCCCTGCGCGGGCGAGGTTCTCCCGCGCCAGGTTGGCGAGGCTTTCGAGACGTTCGATGGAGATGATCGTTGCAGCGAGCTCGGCAAGGAGCGCAGCCTGGTAGCCGCTACCGGTCCCGACCTCGAGCACCCGGTCCTGCGGCTTAAGCTCGAGTTGTTCGGTCATAACAGCAACGATATAAGGCTGCGAGATTGTCTGTCCCTCCCCGATGGGGAGCGGCCGATCCTCGTAGGCGAGGCGCTCAAGGCCCGTCGGGACAAAGAGGTGGCGCGGGATCTTCCGCATTGCGGCAAGCACCCTCTCGTCTCTGATTCCTCGGCCCCGGATCTGGAACTCCACCATCTCCTCGCGTTCTCTCGCAAAGCGGTCGATCTCCGTCATGTTATCTCACATCAGAATCCCGATTCTGCTTTATCGATTGCGGCATCGATCTGTTCCTGCAGGACTGCAGGCAGACCACTGATCTTTACATCCAGGAACCCACGTATGATGGTTGCGGTAGCTTCATCCTCTGAGAGACCTCGTGCCATAAGGTACTCGATCTCGTGGCGAGCGATCTTGCCGACCGCAGCCTCGTGAGATAGTTCGGTCCCGGTCACCGTTCCTTCGATCTCGGGGATGGCGTGGATGGTACCGTCTTTTAAGATCAGACCCCTGCACTCGATATGCCCCCGGGTGTTCTCCCTCTCGCCGAGGATGTGACCGCGGGAGATGACGGTGCCCCCGGTGGTGATGGCCCGGGTGATCAGTTCAGTACTCGTGTGCTCGGCGGCAAGGATGGTCCGGGAACCGAGGTCAAGAAGCGAGCCCGGTGTTGCGACGACGATGCTCGAGAAACGCGCCACGGCGTTCTTCCCGAGGAGGCGTGCCGTCGGGTACATGTTGACCTGATTGACCGGCTGCATGCAGATGTAGTTCGAGAGAAAGATGCCGTCCTCCTCGACGATCGTGGCGCTCCGCGGGAAGACGTTTATCCCCGGGTTCCAGTTGTGGATCATCGTGGATGTGACCTTGGCGCCTTTCCCAACGTAGATCTCGGTCACCCCGATGTGCGCACCCCGCTCCTTCAGCCAGGAACTGGCGCATCCGGAGATGATGTGGATCTCAGACTCCTCTCTCGCGATAAAGATGTTGTGCACGTGCTGCACCGGCTCTTCGCGGAGAAAGAGGCAGGCCTGGAGCGGCATGGCAACCTTTGCGCCCGGATGAGCGATGACAACGAGGCCCTGCGGATCTTTCTGCTTTGCCACATATTTGGTGTACTTATCTTTGTCTCTCGGGACCGCGTTCCAGTAGTAGTCCTCCATCCAGTTGTACTTCTCGAGGGCGGTCTTGATGGGGAGCATCTCGATCCCCTCGGCCCCGCAGGTTGTCTGTACCACCTTCTGGTCGATCTGGAAGAAACTTCCACAACGGTTCTGCATCCCGACCTCGAGACCGGTCAGGGCGAGACGTTCCCGGTCCTCAGGCGAGAGGTGCTCCATGTCAGTTATATCTGTTTGCAACGCAGACACTCCCCGTATCCTTTCTCTTTTACCACGCGCAGAATCTCGCGGGGGTTCCCGTGACACCGGATCTGGCCGTCTATCATCACATGGCCCTGGTCGGCCTCGAGGTAATCGAGGATGTAGCCGGTGTGAGTGATGATCAGGCCGCTTTTGCGGCGGTTAATAATATGGACATCTTTCTCAAGGAGCTTTGCGATCTCCTTCCCTATCAGGTTCATGTTCTCAAGGTCGACTCCGCTCTCGGGTTCGTCCAGCATGACAAAGTCAGGTTGCTGAACCTTCAACTGCAAGACCTCGCTTCGTTTGATCTCGCCGCCAGAGAATCCGACGTTGATGTCCCGGTCAAGGAACTGTTCCATGTTGACCGACTGTGCCAGTGCCTTTATCGTGTCTTCACTCATACGGGACGTGGCGACGAGCAGTTTCCCGAGTTTCAGCCCTGATATTGCAGGCGGGTGCTGAAACATCATGCCGATCCCGAGATTGGCCCGCTCGTGGATCGGTAAGTGGGTAATATCCTTCCCTTTAAAAACGATAGACCCGGCCGTGATCTTATAGCCGCCAAATCCCATGATGGCCTTGAGCAGCGTGCTCTTTCCCGAGCCGTTCGGGCCCATCAGGACATGAGTCTCCCCCTGCCCGATGCGGAGGTTGATATCGTGGAGCACTTCAGTGCTATCCACGCTCACGTGTAAATCACTGATATCCAGCATACGGTACTCCCTTATGTATTTATATGTCGAAGGATGCAGTGAACTACCCTACCCTGAAAGACGGGGCTTCCCGGCTATCATAGACAATACCTGCATCACAGAGATGTGATGTAGTGGTCTCATCTTCCACAGGCTCAAAGGGCTGTTCCATCCTCACGCGGTGAATATTCACCGCAGCATTATAGTTTCGATCAGCAATAAACCCACCACAGTAGGGACATTCGTGGACTCTTTCGGAGAGATCCTTCGTCACGACACTTCCGGGCAACGCTTTGTTGTAACTTCTTCATCCGGGCCCGTGATCGTTCAGAGAACCGGGGATTCTCGATTACCACGCCATCACTATCGACCGCAAATGCGTTCAGACCGACGTCAATCCCGACTGATCGACCCTCTCTCCCGGGTTCGGAGACCTCTTGTTCCGCCTGGATGATTACATACCATTCGTCACCGGAACGGGTGATCAGGACACCCTTTACTTCTCCTGAGTACGGCCGGTGCATCCTGAACGGAATTGTCCCGATCTTCGAGAGCGTGATAAGCTTGCTCTCGCAGTCGATCTTGAACCCTGACTGGTTGTAGTTGAGCGTCCGATACCGCGATGCACTCTTGAACCGGGGTTTGCCGATCTTCCGACCGTTTTTCTTTGTTTCTGAGAGAGCACGAATGTTACTCCAGAGGGTGTAGTTAACCATCTGAAGGACTTTAGAATAGACGCCCGCGAGTGCAGGGTTCTCATCTTTCAGGGTGATAATCCGTGCTTGAGTCTCCTGCATTGTCAGGGGGGATCCACGTTCGCGCGCAGTGTTGCGTTCTTCAAGGAGTTTGTTGTAGAGCCACCTACAGGTATCGAGTGCTTCATGCAGACGTGCTTCTACAGCTGCATCCGGATATGCCCGATACTTGTAGGAGGTAATCATAACATGATACAATGTGGTATCCAAAAAGATATCTTTATCGATAAGAAGAAAGCGCGGCTCTGCTATCATCCCCGGACCTCGCGACCGGGGACTTCCCGCTCATGCCGCCGCACACCCCCCGCGAGTTAAATAGCAGCCTCGCCCTCCTTTCGTGTATGGAAAGGAATGCATCCACCACATTTGCCTGTCTCGTCGAGCGAACCGCACGTCACCCGACCATCGTCAGGCGGAACCAGATTGCGTAAAGCAGCGTACGTACATTAGCGCCCGGGGAACCCGGAACCGTACGTACCCTGCGGTGGCGTGCGGGGCGGAGCGGGAAGATCCCATCCTTCAGGGTTCAGGGTAGGGACGGTTGCTCCGCCGCCCTTCCTGAACGCCTCTATCCCGAAGTGATACCCATCTGAGATCTTCGATAAAGAGATACGTGACTGCTCCCTCCATTGAAGTGGGGACATTCTGCCTGGTTTCTCCGTAAAAAGGCTGACGGAATGAGGATGTCGACATCTCAGGCGATGAGTTCAGGGAGCGGGTCTTTGCGGTATGGGCCACCCCGCCTGAGGCCAGAATGCACGATTCTGAGCACCCGATGGTACTTCCTGAGGAACTCCCGCGGCGAGCGATCAAACATTCTCCTATCGGGGATGTGGTGCTCGACCCCCTTTCAACGGGGGCAGGGACGACAACGTTTGCTGCCGCTTCACCGGGATTCACCGGGATCGATATCTCCGCTGAGTACTGCAGCAGGACCGTCATGGCGCGCGCGGCTTCGGGGAACAGGGACCGCCGTCCGCTACATCATCAGGGGGAATCCGGCGGTGGCCACTCTCCCAGATGCGCCCGGGCGTGGAGGTATGAGCCGGGGCGGTCGTGGGCGTGAGTGATGAGGTGGTTGTAGAGGTCTACAGCAGTCCGTGATTCCGCGAGCAGGGCGTTGTAGGACCGCACCGCGTCGTTGTAATCCCGGGCTTTCTGGTTGTATATTGGGACAAGGCGGTTGTACTCCCGGATCTCCCCCGACCGGGAGAGGGTTGCCATCCTCGCGCCGAGGGACTCGATATCCTCTTTCTCTGTCCCGAGTTCCTGCGCGCGCTCTGCGAGTTCCGGTGCAAGCAACTCTACCCGGGCACGGGATAGGGAAAGAGCGCGTTCGATCGTCTGGATCTGGTCGCACGCGGCGTAGTATCGCGTGCCGTCGCCGATCGGAATCACGAGGGGGTCAGAGGTGAGGACCGTTCCGTTCGCGAGCATCTGGGGCGCGATGCCCACGTAACTTGCGTTCGTGGTTTCGATGTAGGCATAGGTGGTGTTGTGATAGTGGCACCCGTCGCTCCCTACCCCCACGGCCATGTGCGCTTCGTCTCCGAAATAGAAGAGCGCGACGAGGTAGCCTTCCCGTGCCAGAAGCCCGGCAAGGAGGAGGCTTTTATCATCGCAGTCCCCCTCCCCATCGCCGTAGGTCTCGATGGGGAACTTCGGTTCGGTGATCGAGTCGTCGGTCTTGTAGGGGATGGACTGCACAAACGCGGTGATCAGTTCGAGATAGCGGTCGTCGTCAAGCTCCTCGCGGTCCCTGATCTCGCGGAAGGCAGCGAGCAGGTCGGCGTAGAAGGATTCCTGGTGAGGGTCGTTGGCGAACGCCTGGTAGTAGATAGGGATCCACTCCTCTTCGGATAGGTCTTTGTAGAGGCGGAGCCTCCGGTCCGCTCCTTTTGCGCCGGCATAGATCGCCGGGTCGATATCGATTCTGACCACCACCTTCCCATCCTCAAAGGGGAAGGTGTAGACCGGGAGGTGGTCGAGGCTCGCCCCCTCAACCGGCACGATCGCCGGCGGGACGGCTGCTGGAGGGGAGAGGTTGCCCAGGCACCCGGCCCCAAGGGTCGTAGCGATGAGGATTGTGAGTATGGTGAGGGTTTGTCTCCACATGGCGCCAAGGGTAAGCGAGAGCTCCTCTCTGGCGCGCAGGCGAGTGGTCATTTTGTTCTCTTCACTCCCCTGTTATTTCGTGGAAGTATATATGGGGTTCCCGGGGTCTGTCTGGACAATCTTCATGTAGGCTACAGGTATATCCTGGCATCACCACGAGAACGGGGCATGAGATATGGATTCGTTCGAACGAATACCGGTAGACGTACGATGGAAACTGGCTGCACGGGGATTCTCGTCACTGTCGCTTGCCTACCGCAGGGCGATCAGGGACGGCGCCGACGACCAGCTCTACAATGAGGTTGAGCGGGCGGTCTGGCAGAAACTGGGCAGGGAGGTGACCGTCATCGCGCGCGCCTTCAGGATGCCGCTAGGCAATGCGCATGAGGTTGCGGAGGCGTTTGCAGCGGCAACAGGGGTGCTCTTCGGACCCGAATACCGCTACGAGATCAGGGACTCCGCGCCGGACGAGGTCGACCTGACGATCCGAAAGTGTGCGATGGTGGAGAGGGCGAAAGAGATGGGGGAGGATCCGCTTGCTGTCTGCAACGTCTGCCACGCCTTCTCGAATGCTGCTATACCGGACCTGAACCCGAATTACGCTCCGAAGTACCGGAGCGGCATCTGTGCCGGCGATAGCACATGTTCGGTCGTGATAAAACCTGTTGATCGGGAGTGATGCGGCGGGAAGGCATGTCCATCCACTTTCCGGAGCGGTCCGGGGGGGTTCTGCTGAAATCCGGCGCCGGGGTGCACACGTGCAGATCAGAGTCGGCTGAGGGTGGTTGCCGTCCCGGTGACCCTACCGGCTGACTCTTCCTCCCGGTTTTCGCTCCCTGACCGATACCCTCAAATTCCCAACCAGCAATACCCTGCACCGGGATACAACCATGAGTATCATCCTTATCCCGATCGGGAAGGTCAATCCGGCAGATATAACGATGCTCGAGGAGCCGCTGGAGGCGATCTTCTCCCAGAGCGTAGCGACCGGGAAGAGGATCGCGCTTCCTGCAGCCGCGTGGAACACCGCCCGCAACCAGTATGATGCCAAGGTGATGCTCGAGTTCCTCTCGCTCTCAGGGGAGACTGCCGGCTACGACCGGGTGCTGGGAGTCACCGACGTCGATCTCTATCTTCCGGGAATGAATTTCGTCTTCGGGCTTGCAGGCCGGAGGAACGCCGTGATCTCCCTCCACCGCCTCAGACAGTCGTTCTACGGTCTGCCGGAGGATACAGAGATCTTCCGGCGCCGGGCCATCGTGGAGGCGGTGCATGAACTGGGGCACACCCTCGGGCTCGCCCACTGTGAGGACTCCCAGTGTGTTATGCACTTCTCAAACACCATCGCCGATACCGATCGGAAGGGACCAGCGTTCTGCACGGTCTGCCGCCCACGGGTCCAGACCGGGGAGGCGGGGAGGCGGTGACCGGGAATCTGCTCATAACCGGGCGGCCAGGCTCAGGGAAGACCACGCTCATACGCCTTCTTGCGGAACGTTTTTCTGATTGCTCGCCGGTTGGCTTCTATACCGTCGAGGTCAGGGAGGGTGGGGCGCGGGTGGGGTTCGACCTCGTGAATCTCACCGGTGAGCGGCGCCCCCTCGCTCGCACCGGGTTTTCGGGTCCCTGTCGCGTGGGGAGGTACGGGGTCGACATCGAGGGGTTTGAGGAGTTCCTGGCATCAATCCCGTTTTTTGCACCGGAAGCCCGCCTGGTGATCATCGATGAGATCGGGAAGATGGAGTGCTATTCTGAGGTCTTCCGGAGGATTGTGCGGGAGGTGCTTGACGCCGCCACACCCTGCGTTGCGACGATTGCACAGCGAGGCGTTCCGGGACTCAACCGGCTCAGGGACCGGGCAGATACCCGGGTCGTGGAGGTGACCTGGGCTAACCGTGACCGCCTCCTGCCAGAACTTGAGGCAGAGGTGCGGAGTCTGGTGGGGGGAGCGGAGCGGGGTGGAGACGAACGATAAATCCTATGAAAACCGGAGTAAACTTCCGGGACGGTGTGCCCATCCTGGACATTCAGGACCTCAGAGGGTGATATATTTACTGCGCAATAAAAACGCACTTTTTCGAAATATGCGGCTATCGGAGCGTGAACGCAATTTCGTTGGGAATACCTTTCCCTACCACTCCAACCTTAACGATTGCCCCCGTATCTCTACCGATCCATATCATTCCGCAACCCTGATGGCGACGGCGTCGTGGGCGTGTTTCCGCTCCCCGCCCTGCTGCCAACGGCTCCGGCGTGGTTATCATACCAGGTCCTCGTCCTCGAAGATAAAGACCTCTTCTATCGTGGAGCCCAGCGCCCTTGCCACCTTGTAAGCGAGTTTCAGGGAGGGGTTGTACTTCCCCTGCTCGAGGAAGACGATCGTCTCTCGCCGCACACCGACCTCTCGTGCCAGTTCTTCCTGGGTAAGTCCCGCCCTCGCCCGGAGTTCCTTGATCCGGGTCTTCACCCGACGTCCCCCTTCCGGAGCAGGTGCCATTCAGCTGCGCTCGCACTGATCCCCATGATGAAGAAGAGGGAAACCAGTACCTCCCTCCCGCTCAGCCGGGCCGCACCGGTGAGGTCGAGGAGGAGCAGAAACATCAGGGCGCCAAACGAAACCTGCCAGGCATACGAGCGTTCGAACGCCAGGATCTTTCGGAACCGGCCGTCGTCAGGGAGGCCTTCGTCGGTCTTCATCCGTTCCACCACGGCCCCGGCGACGAGCAGGATGCCGAAGGGGATGAGGAGGATGGGAATCCAGAGGTTCAGCCCGGAAAGAGCCAGGGCGGCGACGATCCCGGTGAGGATGCAGGCCCCACCGGCCGCTGCCCGCATCGCCGGTCTCATGCCACGTCCCCCTGCCGGAAGAGGTACCACTGGAAAAACCGGGCAGAGAGTGCCATCAGCAGGATGGTGACGAGCAGCACGCCGCCGACCGGGAGGGTGAGCAGCCCGAGGTAGTTCACCCAGAAGAGGACCGCGAGGAAGATGAGGGTGAGCAGCCATGAGTATGAGAGGCCGTATGCCCCGAGTTTCTTCGTCCGTTCATCGCTCTCAAGTTCGTCCTTGAGCCTCCAATGGCGCACGCCTGCCACCGCGATGGTCACAAAACCGATCGTCACCAGAATTGAGGAGAGTGCCTCGATTCCGTCTATGAGGAACGGAAGGAGGACCCCTATCGCCGCGAGAATCGCTCCCGCTACAATCTTTATCGCGTATCGCGTTTTCATCGATTCACCTGTTATGTATATCTAACATAGTGTTAGAAATATATAACTTTTATACTCGGGATAAGGTGTGCCCGCCCGGGTGAACAGGGTTGGGAGTTGCCTGGTGCCGTAAAGTGATTTTGTCAGGGTCACCCCGAAAGTCACCCCGAAAGCGCGCGAGCGGTATCGGCCGGTGGCCTCGTCACAAATGCGAGTGTCTATGTGGTTAGATGGTAAACTCACTGTTAGCATTGGTTATGATAGACGTGAACGACCCGGGGTGGAGAAAATATCGGATATAATCCCTTCTCCTTCCGGAGTTAATATCTACATTGACGAGTCCGGGGATCTTGGGTTTACAGGGCGGAGTTCACCCTACTTTGTCATCGGAGCTATCATTGTGAAAGGGCCGGAAAAGGTCCAACGAATAAAAAAGACCTGCATGAGCAGGGTCAAGAAGAAGCTTCCAAAAAAGCATAAAAAAATCCCTGAACTGAAATATCACAATACCGACGACAGATATCGAAGACGCGTTCTGGAGTGCATCTCCAAAACAAACGTCGATATCGCGTTTCTACTGCTGAGAAAAGAGCAAGTTCATCGCTACCTCAGGGATCGGCATCAGATATTGTATAACTATCTCACCGGATCTCTCGTCTCGACAATAATAACTGATTACGGATTCTCATCTGATGTTAACGTGATCATAGATAAGTCTCTGGATGGCGTGGTCAGAGAAGAGTTCGATAAATACCTTGCTTATCGTTCGCTTGAGAACGGTTCCTTCCGTCAGCCGGTAATGTGCCGGTTGGAGATTTACCATGTCGATTCAAAACAGAATCTCTGCGTTCAGGCGGCCGACTTCATTGCCGGAGCTGTGCATCGTCATTTCAGGGACTACTTACCCTATGCCGATCATTATTCTGCGATCGAAAATAACATTACGATTGCCCTTGATTTCTTCAACGGGCGCCAGAAATAGATAAGTGATCCCTTCCCTACTTTGTCCCACCCGCCTCAAGGCGGCCTCATCCTTTTCGGGAAGGATTTACTCACAACATAGAGGTGTATGTTTCGGGATATATAGATGACGGTTCCTCACGCATGGCACACCCGGCCTCTAGGGTCGCCTGTCCGCAGCCCCGCCGGCTGGATACCGCTGGACACGTCTGTTTCAGCCTTCTGAATTCTGCACCGGCCTTCCTTGCGGCAAACCTCGCGGCCTGCCTTTCACGCGTGGGACACAATCCGGCATCCCGGCGGCAGCCTCCCCCTTAGATGTCTCGGCCAGATCGCCCCGACGGGCCAGGCGCGGCCCGTGCGGTATCCGGAGGCTGTGCGAAAACCGGGGAGAAAAGATGTTCGCCGAAACTATGATATCTGTAATTATTCGAGATTTCTCCAAAACCTTAATTTTGGTTAAGATTCTCTGGATGGTGATCACCCCACGATTATGAACGGGGTCAAACCATGAACAGGCTATTGATAGTTTCAAACAGGCTTCCGATCAGCGTCTCCCGCCAGAACGGTGACCTTCGCCTGCAACGGAGCGTCGGCGGTCTTGCCACCGGCGTTGGCTCATTCTACAAATCCTACGAGAGCGTCTGGGTTGGCTGGCCTGGTATGAACGTTCAGAAGAAGCAGAATGAAGAGAGGGAGCAGATCATCGAGGCGCTCAGAAAAGAGCAATGCCACCCGGTCTTCCTCTCCCCCTATGACATCAAACACTATTATGATGGGTTCTGCAACAACACCCTCTGGCCGATCTTTCACTACTTCAGCCTCTTCGCAGACTACAACAAGAAGGCGTGGAACGTCTACCAACGGGTGAACGAGAAGTTCTGCGATGCCGTGATGGAAGTGGCCCGACCTGACGACATCATCTGGGTCCACGACTATCACCTGATGCTCCTTCCGCAGATGCTCCGGGAGCGCCTGCCCGATGCCGAGATCGGCTACTTCCATCACATCCCCTTCCCGTCGTTTGAAGTCTTCAGAAACCTGCCCTGGAGGAAAGAGCTTCTCGAAGGAATGCTCGGGGCCGACCTCATCGGTTTTCACACCTACGGTTATGTCCGTCACTTCCTCTCCAGCGTCCGGCGGATCCTCGGGTACGAACACTCCTTCGGTGAGGTCAGGACCGGTACCCGGGTTGTCAGGACCGATCTCTTCCCGATGGGTATCGACTACCGTCGGTTTGCCGACGCAGCGAGCAGCACTCCGGTTCAGGGAGAGATCGCCCGGATCCGGCAGACCTACGGGGGACGGAAGATCATCCTCTCGTTCGACCGCCTGGATTACACAAAGGGAATCCCGCTCAGGCTCGAGGCCTTCGACGCGTTGCTCGAGAAGAAACCTGAGTACCGGGGAATGGTCTCTCTCATCCTTGTTGCGGTCCCGTCCCGGGCCGGCGTCGGTCGCTACCAGGCCCTGAAGAAGCGGATCGATGAACTCGTCGGTCGGATCAATGGGAAGTACGGCACGACTGACTGGGTCCCGGTCCGTTACTTCTACAACTTCCTCCCATTCGAGACGTTGGTGGCGTTCTACAGCGCCGCCGACGTCGCCCTGGTGACACCGCTCAGGGATGGCATGAACCTGATGGCCAAGGAGTATGTTGCCACCAGGACCGATGGCACCGGAGTGCTCATCCTCTCTGAGATGGCAGGGGCGGCCGAGGAACTCGGGGAAGCGGTCATCGTCAACCCAAACGATCAGGACGCGGTGATCGAGGCGATCGAGACCGCGCTTGCCATGCCGGAGAAGGAACAGGTCGAGCGGAACCGGGCCATGCAGAAACGGTTGATGCGCTACGACATCGAGCACTGGGTCGGGGACTTCCTGACCCGGCTGGGCGATGCCCGGGCGATCCAGGTTGAGCGCTCAGAGCAGGTTGTCACCCCCGCCATCATGGACCGCCTGGTCGCGGATTATGCCACCGCCGAGAACCGACTCCTCCTCCTCGACTATGACGGCACGCTAGTGCCCTTCGCTGCAAAACCCCGGATGGCGGTCCCGGGTGAAGCCACACGAGAGGTGCTCGAGGAACTCTCCCGGGTGCCCGGGAACGAGGTGGTGGTGATCAGCGGCCGGGACCGGCATACCCTGGATGCCTGGTTCGGGGCGATGGATATCGGGCTTATCGCCGAGCACGGTGTCTGGGTAAAGGAGCGTTCCGGGGAGTGGCGGATGCCTGAGACGCTCTCCGGCGAGTGGAAAGGAGAGATCTACCCGATCCTCGAACTCTACACTGACCGCACTCCCGGCGCTTTCATCGAAGAGAAGGACTACTCTCTCGTCTGGCACTACCGGAGGACCGAACCGATGCTTGGTGCACAGCGGGCGAAGGACCTCAAAGATGACCTCCTGCACCTGACGTCGAACCTCAATGTTGGCGTCATGGAGGGGAACAAGGTCATCGAGATCAAAAATACCGCCGTCAACAAAGGAAGGGCTGCGCTGAACTGGATCTCCCGGCACACGTGGGACTTCATCCTCGCCATCGGAGACGACAGGACTGACGAGGATCTCTTTGAGGTGGTGCCGTCAGAAGCCTACTCGATCAAGGTCGGGCTTGCCCCGAGCAAGGCTCGCTTCAACCTGGTCACCCAGCGGGACGTGATATCCCTGCTCCGGAGATGCATTGCGTGCGACAGAGGAGATATCAGGAAAAAAGAGAAACCGGAGCGAGAGAAGGATCTTATCAGGTCGGCTGCTCCCGGATAACCGACCGGACCGTCAGGAAGACCGGCCCCCTGAGGTCCACTTTTTTGTTGTGGTCGGTGATGTAGCGCATCGCATACTCCTCGATGCGCAGGTTGATGTCGGAAGGGAGTTTTGCCATCTTCACCTGGACGCGCGTCTCCTCTCCGCATCGCGCCGCCTCCTCGATACGGGCAGCGGCGAGGTTTGCCGCGGCATCAAGATAGGTGATCCCGGTGGAGACTCCATCACGCCTGACCTCCTCCCATTTCGGGAGGTCGGGCACCCCGAGCACCGATCCGTTGTGGACAAAGACCTCGTTTGAGCAGGCAGGCCCGCAGAGTTTCGTGTTGTACTCAGGCTCCTCGACGATCACCTCGACCTGTCTTCCGGCGATCTCGCCCTTCCAGGCAGTAAAAGCACACGGCCCCGGGGCGGCGGCGTGTTCGGCAGCCGTAGCGCAGATCGCCTCTGCCATCTGCTTCCCGGTCACCGACGCAGGTTCGGTGCGAAGGTGGATGGCACTGGCGATCTGGCGGTCAGAGAGGACCTGGGGGTAGAACTGCGGGTAGGAGAGCTCGCGGATGTCGTTGGATTGGTAGGCGATCATCGCGAGTCGCTCCACCCCGAGGCCGAGGTTCATCACCGGCACGCCGATCCCGTACTCCGCAAGCGCCGAGGGCGAGTAGATCCCGAAGGTAGCCACCTCGACCCAGCCAAGGACCGGGTGGCGGGCATAGACTTCTGTCTGGGTATCGGGCATGTAATACTTCGACCGTTTCTCGTCTGGCTGGAACCGAAACTCCTCAAATCCGAACGCTGAGAGGAGGGCCTCGCTGACGGCTTTACCCTCTTCGAGGGTGACATCCTCTCCCGCGACGACACAGGAGGCCGAGTGGTAGGCCATCAGGCGGGTGGGCCCCTCCTCCTGCTCCCGCCTGAAACAGCGGTCCACCGAGAAGAGCCGGATCGGGAGGGGACGCTTCTCCCAGAGGGAGGAGAGCGTCAGGAACCAGCCGCTCGTCATGTGGCTCCTCAGGGTTTTGCGCGACGACTCGGGGGCCAGCGCCCGGAACTCAGGGAAGACCTTGTCCATGATATGGACCACGGCGGCATCATCAGCCTCAAGCACAGTCGCGAGCTCGTGCGTCAGTTCATCGCCGTCGATCGTCCCCTTTTTATAGCCGTGGAGGGTCTCGCGGAGTCTCTCCTCGGTCTCAGACGGGACAGCGCGCCCGAGGATCGCCTCGATCTCTTCTACCTGCTTCCGCGCGATCCCGACGTTCGGGCGGGGCAGGCCACCAAGGTAGAAAACCCGATCGAGGACGGCCATCGCCTCCGGCCCGAACTGTCGGTAGATATCAGATTCCTCGACGATCAGGGGGTTCATCGCCTCATCAAATCCCATCAAGAGATAGGTTTCGCGGAGTCGTTGTATGATCTCAAAGATCGGGTGCGGTGTTGCCCGGGTATACCTCAACCTCGGGTACCGGTCCGAGATCCCCGCTGGAGTCAGCACCGACGGTCCTTCATGCCAGGCACGCTCGAAGTCCTCTCTTGCCTTCTTCCTGAACTCTTCCACATCAAATCTCATACATTCCGCTCCAGACAGACCACCCGGCTCACCGGGCTCTCATCTTTGATAAAATAATCGCATTCTTCGGCAATCTTCTCGGCAAACGCCCGCACATCGTGGTGTTTGGGCATCTGTTCAATCCGCAGTCGGTTTCTACTGTATCCCAGATACATATAACCCTTTACTTCCACAAAACGTGCTCCTGAATCCTGGTAGATCGCTGCATAGCGCCCGGGTGCAAAATCGTTGTAACCACGCACCAGGGTGGTACGGATGGCCGACCTGCGGCCGGCAAGTCCGGTGAGGCTCTCCTGCACCAGATCCCAGTAATCCTTCCGGGGCCGGCAGAGGCGGAGATAGGTCTCCCGATCGGGAGCGTCCAGGGAGACGTAGACCTGGTAAGGCCTGCACCGGGCGAGGACATCGGGGCGGGTGCCGTTCGAGACCAGAAACGTTGTATACCCCTCGGCGTTGAGGCCATCGATCAGTTCCGGGAGGTTTGAATAGCAGGTCGGCTCCCCTGAGAGCGATATCGCGACCATCGTAGGGCTGAGTGCCTCAGCGAACCGCTCCGGCGTGACGTAGGGCGAGACCTTGTAGCCGGAGAGCGCCCTCTTCTGGAGACGCCTGAGGTTCTCTATGATCTCAGCCGGGGGGCACTCTTCCTCTTCCACAACCTCATGCTCGAACGACCGCCAGCAGAAGAGACACTGCTGATTGCACCGCAGGGTCGGGGTCATCTGGACGCAGCGGTGGCTCTCGATCCCGTAGAACTGTGCCTTGTAGCACATCTCCCCGCCCCTGAGCGCCCGCTTATTCCACATGCAGGGCTTGACGGCCGCCGAAGAGGAGGTGTTGACGAACTGGTAGCCCTGCCCCCGGAGGGCCTTACATGCTTCTGAGTGCATCGATTCCAAGGGTCTCCAGCGACTCTTTCAGGGTGTTCCTGACCGCATCCACGAGTGTGAGGCGGCTGCTCCGGGTCTCGCCCTCGCTTTTGAGCACCGGGTTATAGTGGTAGAAGGCGTTGAAGAGATCGGCGAGCTCGCGGGCGTAGGAGGCAAGATGGTGCGGGCGGAGTTCTTTCACGGTCTGCTCGACCACAACAGGGAACCGCGCCAGGTGCCGGGCGAGCGCGACCTCATGCTCTGTCTCGTAGCGGTATGCCTGTTCAAACTCCCCGGCCTTCTCGAGGATGCTGCAGGCGCGAGCGTGGGCGTACTGGATGTAGGGGCCGCTCTGCCGCTCGAAGTTCAGCGCCTCCTTCCAGTCGAAGACCGTACTCTTCTCGGGGGAGACCTTCACGATGTCGTAGCGGATGGCGGCAATGGCGACCGACTTCGCGATGGCGCGCCGTTCTTCCTCGGGGAGTTCCGGGCGGCGAATGGTCACCTCCTCAAACGCCTTTGCGGTCACCTCCTCGATCAGATCGTCGGCGGAGACGAACTTGCCCGCCCGGGTGCTCATGGAACCCTCGGGGAGAGAGACGAACTCGAAGTAAACAATCTCGGGCGGCTGCTCCCCGAGAAGTTTAAGGGTGGCCTGAAGCTGGGCGCCGATCAACTTATGGTCAGCTCCGAGCACGTCGATCAGCCGGTCATAGTTGCGTCCCTTCCAGGTATGGTAGGCGAGGTCCCGGGTGCTGTAGACCGATGTACCGTCGCTTCTCCGGAGGATGTACTTCTTCTCGAACCCCTGCTCGGAGAGGTCGACCCAGAGGGTCTCGTCCTCGTGAGTCTGTGGAAGCCGCCTGACCCGCTCGATGACCCGGTCCACATCCCCGATCCTGACAAAATCACTCTCCCAGACAAACCGGTCATGGCTGGCGTTTAAGGCGGCAAGGGTCGCCTTGATCCCCTCCACACAGAGGGAGACCACCGCCCGGAACTTCCCGGCGGTCTCGGGGTCGCCGCGCTCCATCTCTTGCATAAGATGGTCGATCTCTTCGGTGATCCCGGGGTTTTCCTGGATCTCCCGGTTCGCAGCGACGTAGACCCGGGCGACATAATGATCTTCCTTTTCGCCCTCCTCGCGAGCGATGCCGAGGTGATCGAGTCCCCAGGCGACGGTGGCAACCTGGCGGCCCATGTCGTTTAAGTAATATTGTACCTCAAGCGGATACCCGGCCTTCCTGAACGCCCGGGCAAGGGAGTCCCCGATGACGGTGTTTCGGATGTGGCCGACGTGAAGGGGGCCGTTAGGGTTCGCGCTGGTATGCTCGAGCACCACCCGTTCTGAATGGGCGGGGAGTTTTCCGTAACCGGGCTCGAGCGCTTCCCTGACCGCCTCCGCGAGGAGCGAGGGGCCGAACCGGAAGTTGACGTAGGGGCCAACCGCCTCGATCTGAAGATCCCCGAGTTCAGGATTCCTGGAGAGCTTCCCTGCGATGTCGCTGGCAATCTGATGAGGGGGTCTCTTCTGCTTCTTCGCAAGTTTAAACGCTATTGTCGAGGCGAGATCAGCGTGATCCCCTCCCGTTGTGAGGAGAACATCCTCCTCACCGGTGCATGCCCGGAGCACGCGCTCGATCTGGTGGTACTTCTCCTGGAACATCAGTATCCTGTCCTGTAACGAAGTATTGCTGCGATCCCGCCGAATGCGTTGTAGAGCATCGAGCCTTCCTCGAAGTCGTCTGAGATGATCTTGACCGTCGTGCCGCTCTGGTCTGCAAGCGCGGTCAGTTCGTCGATGATATCGGCTTCCTCCGCCACATAGAGCGCCGCTCCATCGTTTGGACAGGTGCCGAGGTCGAGGTCCTTGATGTGCCTGCCCGGCTCGATGCTGACTGTTCTTTCCTCGGTGTAGTCATCGTTCGGGCAGGCGAGTCTCAACCGCGCCCTCCGAAGTTTCTCAGAGAGGATGAGGGTATCGACGGCGCCGAGCTCCAGGTTCTTCCGGACGCTCTCCTCACCGTAGGAGGCCGCACCGTCATCCTTGACAAGTTCCTGAAGGAACCGGTTCATCACGTTCTTTTCCTTGATGATGTCAAGATCCTTCAAGGCGTCTGCTGCGTTCTCGACGAGCTCGGCAAGCCCGGACTCGTTTGTGTAGGCGACGTCGAAGAGCCCGATGATCCGCTTCTGGAGTTCGTGGTGGAGATAGCCGCCCGCCTCGAACTCTTCTTTTGTCGGTGTCGGGCCGCCGATCAGCACGCCCTTGAACCGCTCGAAGAAGTCCTTCTCGGCGAGGAAGATGTCACTCGCCCGTTCGCCGACCTTCTTGTAGAACTCGTTGATGGCGATCAGTCGTAGCCGCTGGAAACGGACGCTTGACTGACCTCCTTTTCTCTGCTTGCCGGGAACCATCGAGGTGACGCCGCTGACAGGTTCGATCCGGTTACCCCGCAGGAAACCGATGTAGGCCTCTCGCCGGTCGATGACGATCAGTCCGTAGACCTCCTTCTCGCCGAGCATCTCCTGCAGGGGTTCAAGCTCGAACGTCGAGCTGCACCGGTACATATAGGTACTGAGCGGTTCGGGCGGTTCGATGATCTCGCATTCAAGACTGGTGCGGTCGCCGCCGACGTTGATCGTGCCGCAGAAGATTGCCATACCGTTCTCCGGCGGGCGCTTATAGTATTTGAGACGGGCGAGGATTGAGGATATGGCACTCTGGACGTTTGTCCGGGTTTGTTTGCTCTTGATATTGGCGCACTGCCCGAGCTCGTCACGGAGCTGAGCGGTAACGTCGTATATCTGTTTATCGGGAGGTATATACAGTGTGATCAGTTCGGTACCGCTCCCTTCCTTCTCCGCAAGCCTCTCGAGCATTTTTTTAAATTCGTAGCGCTTTCGCGCGGTATCCATCTCTTGTATCTCTTCCATTGAATGTTCACCAGGCTCGCTGAATAATGATTGATATCCATATCGGAGCTACTATGTTTTTCTCTGCAGAAGGCATAAATCTGCGCACATCGCCGATCCGCCCTCTGCCCCTCCTCATCGCAGACATCGGCAGATGAGGCAGATCGTCTTTGCATCGACGATCCTGCCATCCGCGATCATCGACCCAAGATCCCTGAGCGGGACGCGGACGACCTCGATGATCTCGTCATCGTCCATCTCGTACTCGGAGGAGGGTGAGAACTCACGGGCGAGATAGAGCCAGATACGCTCATCGGTGTAGCCCGGGGAGGAGTATATCCAGCCCTTTGGAACGAACGTCTCTGCTTTCATCCCGGTCTCCTCGATCAGCTCGCGGTGCGCGGTCTCAGCGGGATCCTCCCCTTTGTTGATGGTGCCCGCCGGCGCCTCAAGGATACAGTCGTCGATGGCAAACCTGTACTGCTTGATGAGGTAGCAATGGTCACCCTCAATCGGGAGGATGGCGACCGCCCCCCCCGGGTGGACAACCACCCGCTCTTTCTTCTTTCCGTTTGGAAGAATAACCTCTCTCTTCTCAACGGTAAGCCTTTTTCCACTGTAGATCTCCATGATTATTCCTCATACTCGATCGGATCGGGTATCCCGCACGCCCGGAACGCCTCCCGGCGGTAATGGCAGGAGGAACAGACCCCGCACGCCCGGTCGTTGTTCTGGTAGCAGGACCAGGTTTCTCTGTAAGGGACGCCGAGCGCAAGCCCTACTCTGAGAATCTCTGCCTTTGTCATCCTGATGAAGGGCGTCATGAGAGTGATTCCGGGATCTGCTGCTGTGCCGAGGTCGACCGCCCGCTGGAATGCCTCGATGAACTCCGGTCGGCAGTCGGGGTATCCCGGGTAGTCACCGGTCTGGACGCCGATGAAGACCGCTTCCGCCCGGCGGGCTTCCGCGAGGCTTGTCGCGATAGCAAGGAGGTTGGCGTTCCTGAACGGAACGTAGGTGCTCGGCAGCGCTTCCCGCTCGCCGGTATATTCCTCGACCGCCATCCCGGTGTCTGTCAGGCTCGATGCCCCGATCTTCTTGAAGTACTCGAGGCTGATCTCGACGAACTCTTCCGCGTCAAGCATCCGGGCAATGGTCCGGGCGCACGCCTGCTCTTTTGCTTGAGTCCGCTGGCCATAGGTGAAGTGGAGCGCGATGATATCATAACCCGTATCCCTGGCTACATAAGCGAGCGTGGACGAGTCCATGCCGCCTGAGAGGAGACAGACCGCTTTCAATCATCTCATCCCCAGAATTTTATGGAGCTGTACCTGGAATCTCACAGGAAGGTTCTCCTCAACGATGTAGTCCGCGATGGCGCGGTAATCAGACCCCTCCACCGGCGATATGAAGACTTCGCCCTGGATCTCGTAGTGAGCCATCACCGCCCGGGCGTAGAGGAGATCGTTTTCGTCTGCAACCACGAACTTGACGGCGTCGCGAGGCGTGATGTGCTGGAGGAGTGCCAGATTGCTCTTCTCCCCTGACGAGGGGCACTTGACGTCCATGCATATGGAAGCGTAGGATTGCATCTCCCGGAAATCCAGGGTGCCGTTTGTCTCTATCTCGACGGTGTAGCCATGGATGCTAAACTTCTTGAGGAGTTCGAGAACCTCCTCCGCCCAGAGGAGCGGTTCCCCACCGGTGATGCAGATATGTTTTCCGTTCTGCAGCCAGATCTGGTCGAGGACCTGCGCGACACTCATCTCCTCTCCGCCCTGGCGGGCGCAGGGGGTGTCACACCAGGCGCACCTGAGGTTGCACCCGGCGAGCCTGATGAAGGTGCAGGGACGCCCCTGGTTCTTCCCCTCGCCCTGGAGACTCCTGAATATCTCACTGACGATCATATGTGCGCTCTGCGTAACAGGATGTTGACTCCCAGACCCGGATCTTTGCCACGCGGGCGTCGAGCCCCTGTCGCGCTGCTTCGGTGTTGATCATATCGGCGATCAGCCCGGCAAGGAGCTCGCTTGTCGGGTCGCCAGGGGTGGTGACGACCGGGTGAAATGCCTCGATGCTCGCCACCATGGGGTCGTCGGCGTTGAGGATCACCTGGTGGTCGAACCGCCCGACGACCTCCTTTATGCAGTTGTAGTCGAGAACGATTCCGGTGCGCTCATCTATCGTCCCCTCGATCCAGGTCTCTACCCGCCACTGGTGGCCGTGCAATTGGAAACATTTCCCCTGATAGTGGAGCAGGCGGTGGGTCGCCTCGAAGAAAACCTCTTTGTATATCCGGGTTCCCATCAATGAAGATTGCCCGCCAGGATATAATATTATATCATCTCCCGTTCAATTAATTAAAGCGAAAGATCGGTGCGCAAATGGGTTCCACAATATATAAATCCATAACGCGCGTTCTTTTATAGCACACCAGGAGTTGCTCCTATCCATAAATTCAAATGATACGAGGGTATTCAATGGGAAAAGGTAAATTTGCTGCCAGAAAGCAGAAGCGCGATGCCAAGGCGCGCAGATGGCGTGACCCTGTCTACGCCAGGCGCCAGCTCGGGCTTGACGTGAAGTCGGACCCCCTCGAGGGAGCACCGCAGGCACGCGGGATTGTTCTTGAGAAGGTGGGTATTGAAGCGAAGCAGCCGAACTCTGCGATCCGTAAGTGCGTCCGTGTACAGCTGATCAAGAATGGCCGCCAGGTGACCGCGTTTGCTGTGGGCGATGGTGCTATTAACTTCATTGATGAGCATGACGAGGTCGAGATCGAGGGGATCGGCGGCAGGCTGGGCCGGTCAATGGGTGATATCCCCGGCGTCCGGTTTGTTGTAACCAAGGTGAACAACGTCAGCCTCAACGAGATGGTTATCGGACGGAAGGAGAAACCGCGGAGGTGAGGAAGGTGACAGAGGTAGAGGTAGAAGCTGAGACCGGGAACCAGAAACTCCTCTTCAACCGCTGGGACATGAGCGAGGTGGAGATTCGCGATCCGAGCCTTGTCCGTTACGTGAATCTACATGCGATGATCGTCCCGCACTCCTGCGGTAAGCTCGCCGGCCAGCAGTTTAATAAGAGCAACATGCTGATCGTCGAGCGCCTGATCAACAAACTGATGCAGACGGAGCAGAACACCGGCAAGAAGGAACTCGCTATCCGTATTGTCAGGGACGCCTTTGAGATCATCTACCAGAAGACCGGGAAGAATCCGATCCAGGTGCTGGTGGACGCCGTCGAGAACGCCGGTCCCCGAGAGGAGACCGTCCGGCTGAAGTACGGTGGTATCAACGTCCCGAAATCGGTCGACACCGCGCCCCAGCGTCGTGTCGACATCGCCCTGCGGTTCATCACCGACGGTGTCCTGCAGGCGAGCCATAAGAAGAAGAAGGCCGTGAGCGAGGCACTCGCAGAGGAATTGATCGCGGCTGCCAATGGTGATACCCGCTCCTATGCCGTCTCGAAGAAAGAAGAGAGAGAACGTATTGCAAAAGCTGCTCGATAATATTCCCTATTATTTTTTTGGTGTTCTATGACCAGACGAAAGAAGATGGTAGAGCGGGTGACGGCCCTGATGGATAAGCCGGATCATATCCGCAACATCGGGATTGTCGCCCACATTGATCATGGAAAGACAACCCTCTCAGATAACCTGCTCGCAGGGGCAGGCATGATCAGCGAGGAGCTCGCTGGCAGGCAGCTCTTCATGGACTCTGACGAGGAAGAGCAGGCACGTGGTATCACCATTGATGCGAGCAACGTCTCGATGGTCCACACATATGGCGGCGAAGAATACCTGATCAACATGATCGATACCCCTGGTCACGTGGACTTCGGGGGTGACGTGACCCGCGCCATGCGCGCGGTGGACGGAGCTGTTGTCGTGGTGGACGCCGTTGAAGGCACCATGCCCCAGACAGAGACGGTGCTCCGGCAGGCTCTCAAAGAGGGCGTCCGCCCGGTTCTCTTCATCAACAAGGTAGACCGGTTGATCAACGAGTTGAAGGTGGATGAGCAGGAGATGCAGATCCGCCTCGCGAGAGTGATCGACAAGGTCAACAAACTGATCAAAGGTATGAACGAGAAGATGTACAACGAGGGGTGGAAATTGGATGCCGCGAAAGGAACTGTCGCTTTCGGATCCGCGCTCTACAATTGGGCTGTCTCCGTCCCCTACATGAAGAAGAGCGGGGTCTCGTTCAAAGAGGTCTTTGAAAAGTGCAATGCCGGAGACATGAAGTGGCTCGCGAGGCACAGTCCCCTGCATGCCGTACTCCTTGATATAGTGGTCAAGCACCTGCCCAACCCGGTCGATGCCCAGAAACGGCGTATCGGGATCATCTGGCGCGGCGATCACGAGTCCCCCGAGGGCAAGGCCATGCTCGCCTGCGATCCAAATGGGCCTGTCTGTATGATGGTCACCGACATATCATTTGACCCGCACGCGGGCGAGGTCGCCACCGGGCGTGTCTTCTCAGGAACGCTCCGTCGGGGTACGGAGTGCTACATCATGGGCGCGGCCAAGCGCGCAAACCGCCTCGCGCAGGTCGGTATCTTCATGGGCGCCGAGCGGATTGAGGTGGATGAACTGGCCGCTGGCAACATCGCTGCAGTCACTGGCCTGAAAGATGCCATCGTCGGTTCGACCGTCTCAACGCTCCAGGATATGGTTCCTTTCGAGTCGCTGAAGCACTACTCCGAGCCGGTCATGACCGTAGCCGTCGAGGCGAAGAGCATGAAGGATCTCCCAAAACTTGTCGAGGTCCTCCGCCAGGTGGCCAAGGAAGACCCGACGGTTCAGGTCTCGATCAACGAGGAGACAGGGGAGCACCTGATCAGCGGCATGGGCGAACTGCATCTTGAGATCATCACCGGCCGCATCAAACGCGACAAGGGTGTCGAGATCATCACCTCGCCGCCGATCGTCGTCTACCGTGAGACGATCACGGGCAGGGCCGGCCCGGTCGAAGGGAAGTCTCCAAACCGCCACAACCGGTTCTACCTCGAACTTGAGCCGCTGGAACCGGCGGTCGTGAAGCTGATCCAGGAAGGCGAGGTCTCGATGACCCAGCAGGCGGTGGAGCGGCGTGACATCCTCATCGAAGCCGGTATGGATAAAGAGGAGGCTAAGAACATCAGGGCGATCGAGGGTACCAATGTGTTCATCGATATGACCAAGGGTGTCCAGTACCTCAACGAGACGATGGAACTGGTCCTCGACGGCTGGCGCGAAGCGCTTCGCGGCGGTCCGCTTGCCGATGAACCGGTCCAGAATCTCAAGGTGCGGCTCGTTGATGTGAAACTCCACGAGGATGCCATCCACCGCGGTCCTGCCCAGGTCATTCCGGCGGTCAGGAGCGCCGTCAAAGCAGGCATGCTGATGGCCGGGGATTCTCTCCTTGAGCCTATCCAGAAGATCCAGATCACGGTTCCAAGCGAACAGATGGGCGCGGCGACCTCGCAGATTCAGGGTCGGCGCGGTCAGGTCTTTGATATGTTGAGCGAAGGCGACACGATGACAATCGTCGGCAAAGCGCCGGTCGCCGAGCTCTTTGGGTTTGCCGGGGATCTCCGGTCCGCCACCGAAGGCCGTGCTATCTGGAGCACCGAGTTCGCTGGGTTTGAGCTGGTCCCCTCAGGCATCGCGGATGAAGTGGTCAGGGGTATCCGCCGGCGCAAGGGCTTGAAAGAACAGCTTCCGCGGCCTGAGGATTACCTGTCGTAACCATTGAATCGAATAATACCCTCACTTTTTCTTGCTCCCGGAGATGGGGAGCATCACTTGTTCTGTGATATCAGCCTGCAACCCTGAGCCTCCTTGCGCGTATCTGTCTCCCGGATGGGATCCCCCGGGGCTGGCCTCTCCTCCGGTCCCCATACCCCATGGTCCGTTGCCCGGGGCGAGCCGGAAGAGGGCATTGTCGTCACCGGTGGAGCCTGAGGCGCTGCCTCATGGGGGTTTCCTGCACGCTCCCGTGGAGTCCATGGAGATCACTCAGTGCGCTACCGTCTCTTCGCTGCCATGAAAAACCCGCAGAGACCGACCGCCGCGATCGTGATCAGCCAGGGGAGCGGTGTCTGTGTCGGTGCCGGGGTTGTTTCAGTCGGAGCAGCCGCCGGCGTCCTGGTATCAGTGGGGGCCTCTGTAGGCACTGTAGTTGTGATGGTCTCGACCGGTGTCGGCGTAGCTGCTGGGGCGGGGACGAATACGATGCTATGCTCCAGGAGACCGTCTTTTTCGCTGTACGCGAAATAACGGCCGTATTTACCGCCGAGGGCCTGGTCGCTGATCTTGAAATAACCATCGTTTGGCACACCGATGACCCGTTCTATCTTTTTTGCACGGTTGTCATCCTTATAGCGCCTGAGTTCCGTGACCGGGTTGAACGTCTCGGGGTTGCGGAGATTGACAAGGTCGAGGACAAGTGCTTCAGCTCCCACCTCGATCGTCTCGCCCGGCTGTACCACCCGTGGACTCATTCCTTCTGCTGATACCGGGGCAATGAGCGCCAGGATAAGAGCTATCAGGCAAACGAGGAGATACCGCGGTGTCGTTCTCTCACGAGCCATGCTTCCACCCTTGTTTTCATGACATATATGCGTATTGAAACGTCGCTGCCAGGGACGCTCATGGCACAAACTTTCATCTGGTCGAGTCGATGATGCGACACGGTGTTGTCCCGCAGCCGGGACGGTATGACGACCTTCAACCAGGGTGTTAAGGTCCCGGTCTCGCCGGGAGCAGGCAGGATGCCCATCCTCGATTCAGGGGGTCGCACGCCTGCCATCATCGTGGAGGGTTTATGGGGCGTCTGGTCGGGAACTGAGGGCTGGAGGAGATTTGAGACGGGTGGTGATGAAGCACACCGAAGGGCTTATCCCATCGGGTGTGGATACCGGGGGGCTTGCAAGAGAAGGACAGCCTCTGCATGATGGAGCGCAAAAATCAATGATACGGATACCGCAATGCATGAGCACCCAGCACCCTGACAACGTCAACCTGCCATTCTTTGCCGAGAGTCTGGAACTCAGTGGTGAAGACGAGGTCCAGGAGGCATATTATGTCTACTCTCACCTGGGATGCACTGAACAGATGTGGGATTGTGAGGGAAAAGAGGTCGACAACTTTGTGGTCAGGAAACTGCTGAGCCGGTACGATACGTTCTTCCGGGAGAAGAGACTCGGTCGGGACGTCTTCCTGACACTTCGGGTCCCGAACCCCGAGGTCGAGACGGCCGAGGCAAAGATACTTCTGGAGACGCTTGAGAGTATCCCGCGATCGTTCGATACGGCGTGTCTCTTCTACGGGGATGAGTGCCCCCCGATATTCGAGGTCATCCTCCCGATGACGGCGTCCCATACTGCCATCGATAACATCTACCGTTACTACACCGAAATTGTCGTCGGAAAACAGGAACGAAGCCTCGGAGAGGGGGGGATGACCATCGCCGACTGGATAGGGAGATTCCGGCCAGACCACATCAATGTCATCCCGCTCTTTGAGGAGATGGACCATATGCTGGATGCGCACAACGTTGTCAGGCGCTATCTCGAAGACAAGGATATTGACCACCAGCGCGTCTTTCTCGCCCGGTCAGATCCGGCAATGAACTACGGGATCGTCAGCGCGGTCCTCCTGAACAAGATTGCACTCCAACACCTCCAGGAGGTCTCGGAGGAGACGGGGACACGGATATACCCGATCATCGGTGTGGGTTCGGCACCGTTCCGGGGCGGCCTCTCTCCCGGGACCGTCGACCGGGTTATCGCCGAGTACCCGAGCGTCTACACCTTCACCATCCAGTCCGCGTTCAAGTATGACTACCCGCTCGAGGACGTTCAGAACGCGGTCCGGAGGCTGGAGGAGCGGAGACCCGAAAGACCCCTCCCCGTTGACGAGGCAGCGGCGCTTGACCTGATCGAGAGGTATACACGGGCATACGAGCGCCGCCTCGAGCCGCTTGCACCTCTGATCAACCAGGTTGCCCGCTATGTTCCGGAGAGGCGGAAGCGGAAACTACATATCGGACTCTTTGGGTATGCCAGGAGCACCAGCGGGATCACCCTGCCGCGGGCGATCAAGTTCACCGCCGCGCTCTACTCGGTTGGATTCCCGCCAGAGATCCTCGGCCTGGATGGGCTGGATGACGCGGATATCGGTTTCGTAAGGGAGATCTACGTCAACTTTGACGAGGACCTGAAGGCCGCTGCCCGTTACTTGAATACGGAGACCGGGCTCGTCCCCCGGGATCTTGCGTCCCGGGTGGCCGACCTGGTGGATATCGAGCCTGACGAGGAGCATGCGGCGGTTACGGCCGAGATCACCCGGGCGCTCCGCAAAAATGATACCGGGCAGTTGAGCCCCCTTGTCCTGCAGGCGGCGCACTGCCGGAATTTCCTGGGGTGACCGGTCTTTATACGAAGCAACGGTTGCAGGGTGATGAGATCTCACACGAAAGCATGCGGGAGGGATGGTGGGAATCTCCGGACTTTGCGGCAACGGGCTCTTCTGCGTGGGGTTACGGTGCACGTGAATGCTCGGGTCCACTGGTGGAGCATTTCATCTGAAATCTTCCATGAAAACCTCGCTGGTCTGGAGAATTGATGGGGTTCCCGGCCATATTCGCGCCCGCATCACGGGAGGGAAGACCCCATACGGGCTAACTTTAGGATCAGAATAGGGCTAATCCCCACATTTCAATGGTGGGCTACAGCCGTCGACAGGAAGACATAATTACACATGGTGTGTATAATATTGTAGAGTGGTTAAGCAGGGTCCTTGGATAAGTGCAAGAGGATGCGTATACAACGTGAATTATCACTTTGTATGGTCAACGAAATACCGCCGAAAGGTTCTGGTCGGTGATGTTGCTGAGACTCTTACGGACCTCCATGTATCAATCGCTCAAGATAAGGGGTTCATCTTGAACACTCAGGAAGTCATGCCTGATTACGTTCACCTTTTTATCACCGCCCATCCGAAATTTGCTCCTGCCACCATTGTTAAGATCATGAAGGGGATCACTGCCAAGAAACTCTTTGAACAGTATCCGTCCTTGCGAAACGTGTTGGGGGAAGGTCATCTCTGGAACCCATCGTATTATGTTGGAACGTGCGGGGATACGCCAAAAGAGGTCATTCAGAAGTATCTCGAGACTCAGAAAGTGATGTGACCCGACCATGCAGATGAAAGCGTATCGCTATCGACTCTACCCGACAAAATCACAGGTTTCTCAGATGGAGCAGACGCTGGAGATATGCCGATTGGGTCTATAACGAAACGCTCGCGATGCGAAAGGATGCCTGGGAACAGGAGCAACGCTCTATCTCCTACTATGAGTCAAAACGCCAGATTCCAATCTGGAAAAAGGAGCATCCAGAACTCTCTCCAGTTTACTCTCAGGTTTTACAGGATGACTCCAAACGTGTGGATCTCGCGTCCAAAGCCTTCTTCCGACGGGTGAAGGCCGGGGGAGAATCCCGGTATCCCCGGTTCAAGGGGAAGGGACGGTATGACAGCATCACGTATCCCCAGTCGGGTTTTCACCTCAATGATGCATGCCGGTACGCACCTCTCCGCATCAAAGATTGAAACATCCCGATCGTTCTTCATCGCCGCCCGATCGAAGGTAACATTGAGACTCTTACGATTCGGCGCACTGCAACCGGGAAATGGTATGCCTGTTTCTCGGTCGAGTATGAACCTGCTCCTGCACGAGAGAAAGATACCGTGGTCGGGGTCGATGCAGGTCTTGAATCCTTTGCTACTTTCTCGAACGGAGAAAAGATTGAGAATCCCCAGTTTTTCCGCACCGACGAGAAAGCGCTTGCGAAGGCACAGAGGAAACTTTCAAAAACGGAGAGTGGAACTCCTGAACGGAAGAAATCCAGAAAGGTTGTCGCACGCATCCATGAACGGATCGCCAATCGGCGCCACAATTTTGCTCACCAGACCTCCCTCCCGGATGCTCGTGTTTTGAGGACCTGAATATCACAAATATGCAAAAGAACCATCATCTGGCAAAGAGCATTGCCGATGTCTCCTGGAATCAGTTCATCACGATCACAGAGAGCAAAGCGGAAGAGGCTGGTTCTCGCGTGATCCTGGTGAACCCCGGGAATACATCACAGCAGCGTTCCCGATGTGGTATGATCGTCAAAAAGGCGCTCTCTGACCGTGTCCACTCCCGTCCTCACTGCGGGCTCGCGATGGATCGCGACCAGAACGCGGGCGTCCAACATTATGAGATCGGGGCTGCAACCTCAAAGGGAGTAGCATCCCGGGATGCCCCCTGCGAGAGGAGGGGGAGCAGTCACACATGAAAATTCGCGGAGATAACGCTCAATTCGGTGGACGAAGGCTCCTGGTTTGTCTGTGGTCAAAAGTCCTCCGCGGAGAAGGTCTTGATCTCTGTCGGGGGGCGCGATGAGAACCTGACCGGTTCACCGGTTCGCTTGGGGAGGCGTGCTTGGGCCACTCCCGGGCCTGATGCCCACCACGGTCTCCACTGCTATGTCGATGAGGCGGAGCGAACGATCACCAGAACCGACTGGGAGGTTCACCATCCTTCGCGCGGTCCAAAAAAACCAGACGCAGATTCGGCAGCACCCTGTAGCATCGGGATGAATCATACTCAGCTTCGTGCCGTCCTGACGACGTGGACCGCCTCCGGCGCAAACAAAACGATTACTCTGCTGCCTTCCCGGACACCCTGGTTGTCCACCGCTCTCCACGAGAACATTGCTTTGCGCTCTCGCGCAAACTTCCGCGTGAAACAACCCGGGGGTGTGGGCGTATTAGATGGAGTGGAGCGGGGCGTCCCGGTAGTTTTCACCGGTTTTGCCGCTCGCCGTGTCTTTCAGGCGCTGTAATAGGTAACCCTTTTGCCCTCTTCGCTGTACTCGCCCCGGTAGGTCTCAATGTTTCGTTTGTAGCCGAGCCGTTCCACAAAACCGAGGTCACGGAGCCGTTTGCGGACCCGCATCACATCACTCTCGTCCGCCCAGTCCCGGGTGTAGACGTAGATGACCGCTCGCTCGTCACGTGAGTCCGGGTTCGGCTTCGCGGTGCTAACTTTTGCTGATATCCCGAGCATCCCCCGCGCCGTCTCGTCCCGGACCTTCCTCCACGCTTCGTCGACCTCGTCAGGAGGGACAAAGATGAGCCATTTTCCGACCTGCTCATCATCGAGGCCTCTTGCCGACGGTCCGGGCTCGTCCTGGACGATCCAGTACATCAGGGTTGTTTTTGAAGGGATAATGCCCTCACCTGCCAGGAGCTGCGCGTAGATTGCGTTGATACTGCCAAACCGCAGGAGAAGCGCCTCGGCAAGCTCCGGGTAATCCTCCTGGAACCGCCCGAAGATCTCATGGACATCGCCCTCAAAATCAGTTCCCTGCTCGACGAGTTCAAACAGGTAGGGACCATGGTCACGGAGTTCGCGGTCGAGGAAGATCTCAAAGATGCCGTATGCGACCTCGGCCAGGGACTCCGGATCGATCTCTTCCATACCTATTTGTAACTGTGGGGCCGGTAAAAACTGTTCTGAAGTGTTACCGGCCCAGCCTCTCTGCGACCAGTTCTGCGGCGCGTTCCCCGGAGAGGAGCATCCCGCCGAAGATCGGTCCCATGCGACATTCCCCGGCAACGGCGTTTGCTGCCATCCCGGTGACGAAGAGGCCCGGGAAAACCTCCCGCGTGTGGTTGAGGATCTGCGACTCCGCACGCTCGGCCCACATGAAACTCTCGCCCTTCACCTGGAGGCTGCCACCCTTCCGCTCGATCATCCGGGCGACCATGGCGTCGTGGCCGGTCGCATCGACTGTGCAGGTGCAGGCCACGGTGAGCGGGTCGACGTGCAGCCCGGAGATGTCGACCGGCGTCCAGTTGATGACGAGGCCGCCGACCCGGCCATCGCCGTGGATCATGACGTCCTCGACGGTAATGAGGTTGAAGAACTCGACGCCGGCATCACAGGCCGCTGCAGTGAGTTTGGCGACCGTCTCAACCGATTTTGTGACATAGTATCCAGGCTCGAACTCCCGGTAAGTGATCCCAAACCGGTCGAGGAGCCGCCGTGCCTCCTCCTGGACGACGATCCGGGGGAACATCATCCCTCCACCCCACATGCCTCCACCAATACTGAGTTTCTTCTCGATGAGTGCACACTTGATACCCTTCTCGGCGAGGAGCGTGGCGCAGGCGAGCCCTGAAGGCCCGCCGCCAACGACGGCAACATCCATCTCGAGGTAATCAAGGAATGTCTGATGCTGCTCCTCGAGAATGGCCCTGCTGATGGTCACTTCGTTGAGTGTCATTTGATCTTTAATTATATTGCCCCGGCCACATAAGGACACCCCTTGGGATGCGGGACACGCGGGAATCTGGTTCAGGTGTGGCCACCCGGGGGAAAACCGACATACATATTAAAGGGGATCCGATCCAATATATCCCTACCATGAAATGGACGCGCGACTTCGGTCTCACTGCGAGGATGCTGTTGACGTCGTTCCTGCTCCTCATAGTCTACCTGATCTTCCTGGGGATCCTCTATGCCCTTGGATTCAGTTTCGGGTTCCTCCTCTTTGTCGCTGCTGCGATGGCATTCGTCCAGTACTTCTTCTCCGACAAGCTCGTGCTCTGGAGTACCGGCACTCGTATCGTCGGAGAGGATGAGTACCCGGAGTTGCACAGGATGGTCGAGCGCCTTGCCACCAGGGCTGGCCTTCCGAAGCCTACGGTTGGGGTCATGCCATCCCCGGTTCCGAACGCGTTTGCGACCGGGAGAAGCCCTCGCCATGCCGTTGTGGCGGTGACGGATTCGATCATGCGGTTGCTCACGCCCGAGGAACTGGAGGCGGTGATCGCCCATGAGATATCACATGTCAAGAACCGGGATATGCTGACCCTGACGATGGCGAGTTTCATATCGATGCTTGCCTTCCTGATCATGCGCAACTGGATCTTCATCGGGCTCTTCGGCAGCCGCGATAGCGACAGTAATATGGGTGCCCTGATCCTGGTCTATGTCATCTCAATCATTGTCTGGGTTGTGAGCACCCTGCTTACCCGTGCGCTCTCCCGTTATCGGGAGTTTGCCGCGGACCGGGGCAGTGCCTACCTGACTGGTAACCCCCGGGCACTGATATCGGCACTCACAAAGATCAGTGGACGGATGGACTACATACCGGCTGAGAAGAAGCAGGAAGTGGAGGGCGCAAACGCCTTCTTCATCATTCCAGCCCTCTCCGGGAACACCCTGATGGAGCTCTTCTCCACGCACCCACCGCTTGAGAAACGTGTGGCTGCCCTTGAGGAACTGGCTGCCGGAGCGCGGTGAAACCCGGGGATTTCTCCGGGCTCGGAGAATAACTTTTTTGTACAAAATACCCCTGACGCATCGACTCTCAATGGTCAGGGCAGTAAATGTGAGCGAGTGCTGAATCGGCTTTCGCGCGAGCGAGTCCCGGGACCATCTCCGGGCATGGTTTCCCTCGAGTAGCATCACGCAATGCCCCGAGGGGCGGGGGGCGAGCCACCCCCTCCCTGGTGGTCCCCTGGCCTGATTGGCCGGTGCGGTCCGGTGCCCGGAGATGAGCGCCTGAACCGAAACGGGGGTTTTACGAAGAAAACAGGCAGAATGCCCCCTACTTTAGTGGGGGGATGAATGCCGTCCATCGATAACCTTATTACGCACCGCGACGTATAAGACTATAATGCGTAAGACATATCGGTATCGACTCTATCCCTCAAAGTCTCAAGTAACTCTGCTTGAGCAGACGCTTGAGATCTGTCGGTGGGTCTATAACGATACTCTTGCATTGCGAAAGAATGCCTGGGAACAGGAACAGCATTCCATCTCTCTCTACGAGACCAACAAGATCCTGACACAGTGGAAGAAGGAACGGCCCGAACTGAATAGAGTTCATTCTCAGGTTCTCCAGAATGTTCAAATGCGCGTAGATCTTGCCTTCAAATCTTTTTTCCGGCGGGTGAAGGCAGGGGGAAATCCTGGATATCCTCGATTCAAAGGGAAGGGACGATACGATAGTTTCACGTACCCTCAGTCGGGATTCAAACTTGATGGAGACCGCCTTCACCTCTCGAAGATAGGGGATGTGAAGATCATCCTCCACCGTCCGATTGAAGGTAACATTAAGACTCTCACGATCCGACGCACAGCAACCGAGAAGTGGTATGCCTGCTTCTCGGTCGAGTATGATCCAACACCTGCGCCACAGAAAGATACCGTGGTCGGGATCGATGTCGGTTTGGAATCGTTTGCTACCCTCTCAAACGGGGAGAAGATCGAGAACCCTCGATTCTTCCGTACCGACGAGAAAGCCCTTGCGAAGGCACAGAGAAAACTCTCGAAAGCAGAGAAGGGCACCCCTGAACGGAAGAAGGCTCGGAAGATCGTCGCGCACGTCCATGAACGGATCGCTCACCGACGGCTCGATTTTGCTCATCAAACTTCCCGCCGGATGGTGGACCAATACGGTACGATTGTATTCGAGGATCTGAATATCAAAAATATGCAGAAAAACCATTGTCT
>Ga0208564_1000279_pt1 | contig 47440 bp, 40 predicted proteins | sample AD_UKC073_MetaG_FD_184439 | JGI IMG/M metagenome (GOLD analysis project Ga0208564, IMG submission 184439) | Active sludge microbial communities of municipal wastewater-treating anaerobic digesters from USA - AD_UKC073_MetaG (SPAdes) (version 2) | ecosystem: Engineered > Bioreactor > Anaerobic >... | reverse complement strand
AACTTTTTCGTCATAATACACATATACTATTTCGGATAAATGTAAACTAGAAATAGTAGCCCTTTCTTGAGGTTTTACATATAATAAAGTTATTTCTTCTCCATTTAATGGCACAGTCGAATACATCCTAAATTCTTTGTTTTCTACATCTGTAACTGGACCAATAAATTGTCCATCTTCATTTATTATATAAATAGCATCACCTGGTTGCAAAAAGAAATCATCAAAAACAAATCCTACTTTTTTGGCTCCTTCAGCAAAAACTTTATACCTATAAATGTAATATCCATCTTCTTCTATCGGGATAATATCATTTAATAAATCTACATCTATGGCTATAGACATACCTATGCGAGTAGGTAATTTTTGATTATATCTGATTGAATCCTCATGTTTAATAGCTTGCCAATCAAAACTGGATAGCAAAATAATGTTACTAAAATCTAGATCAGTAATAGTAGTTACCCAATTAGCTTCTTGAAATTTTTGTTCAATTGGCACAATTCGTTCATCATTTTGATTGTTTTGCCCAAAGATAATAGATGTACTAATGATTAAAATGATTAATAATACAATTTTTTTCATATCTGTTAATATTTTTATATCACAAAATTATATAATATTTATTTAAATATAAAATTTATTTAAAAAAATATTTATAAAAAAATAGATTAACAAATATCGATTATCTATAAAAAATAATAAATTTCTAATTATTTTTCATATTTTTCTATGATTGCATCTATTGCATTTTCTATCATTTCTATTGTATTTATAAAATCATTAAGATTATCACTAAAAGAAGGATCAACAATTGGTATATTTTTTTCGGGATAGGCTTCATTCATTAAATAATCTATTTTTTCAATATCTTTATTATTTCGAGCCATTTCTTTAACTAATCTATATATATTAGCATCCATTACATAAATTTTATCAAAATCATCAAAATCAGTTTTTTGAAATAAACGAGCTCTATGAGTAGATGGCTTATATCCTTTTGTTAATAAAGCATTTTGTGCACGTTTGTCTGTTTCTTCACCTATTAAGTATGGTTCGAAACCAGCAGAATCTACGAGAGAATCGCTATTTATCTGCATCAATCTTTCTTTTAAAATCTCTTCAGCCATATTAGATCTGCAAACATTACCTTGACAAAGAAATAAATATTTCATAATATAATTTTTTTTTAGCAAATTTATATAAAAATTTTTGTTTGCATAATAAATAATTTTTTTAGAAGGAGTATTTTTGTTGCAATTGCTATATGAAATTAGACATTTTATTAAATAATTCTTTATAAAATGCACTAACAATTTCTATAATGTGAAATACAAAAAGTTTTTTATCCAATTATAATAATGTAAAATTGTATTATTCAAAAAGTTTTAATCAATAAAAATTTATAATTTTAAATTATTTTATCAATATCTATTTGTCATTACTAATAAATGAAGTAATTTTGTTATGAATATGGAAACTGAAAAAGAAAAAAACATTGAACAGTCAAAAGGAAAGACATCACTGAAGACTATATCTGGAATGTATGAAAACTGGTATTTAGATTATGCCAGTTATGTAATATTAGAGAGAGCTATACCACATATACGCGATGGCTTAAAGCCTGTACAACGTCGCATTCTGCATTCAATGAATGAATTAGAAGATGGTAGGTATAATAAAGTAGCTAACATCATAGGAAATACTATGAAATATCACCCTCATGGTGATGCTAGTATAGGTGATGCTCTTGTGCAATTAGGACAAAAAGAGTTATTAATAGATACACAAGGTAATTGGGGAAATATTCTAACTGGTGATACAGCAGCTGCTCCTCGTTATATCGAGGCTCGTCTTTCGAAATTAGCCTTGCAGACAATATTTAATCATAAAATAACACCTTGGAAAATTTCTTATGATGGTAGAAATAAAGAGCCCATCTATTTACCTGTTAAATTTCCCCTATTACTCATACAAGGTATAGAAGGAATAGCTGTTAGCTTGCAAGTACGCATTCTACCACATAATTTTAATGAAGTATTAGATGCTTGCATTTCATATCTAAAAGATGAGTCATTCACTTTATACCCTGATTTTTTGTCTGGTGGCCTGATAGATGTTACAAATTATAATGATGGTCAAAAAAAAGGGCAGGTAATCTCACGCGCAAGAATAGAAATAGTGGATAATAAAACTATCGTGATTCGTGAAATTCCCTACGGCGTAACTACAGGACAACTAATAGACTCTATCATAGATGCTACTAATAAAGGTCATCTTAAAATTAAAAAAATCGAAGATAATACTGCTTCTGAAGTAGAGATTACATTGATTTTGTCTCCAGACGTTACACCTGATCAAACCATAGATGCTCTATATGCTTTTACTAAATGCGAAGTAAAGATATCTACTAATTGCGTTGTAATAGATGATAATACTCCTGTATTTCTATCTATTACCGAACTTTTGAAAGAAACTACTGATAATATTGTAGGCTTTATTAAAGAAGAATTAGAAGTAGAAAAGCATGAACTATTAGAAAAATTGCTATTCGCTTCTCTAGAAAAAATCTTTATCGAGAATCATATTTATCAAAACATAGAAGAGTGTGAAACCTGGGAAGATGTTATTAATACCATAGATAAAGGACTAGAACCTTTTAAAAAACAATTTTATCGTGATATCACTCGCGATGATATTATTAAGCTCACTGAAATCAAAATAAAACGCATATCCAAATATGATGCATTCAAAGCTGATGAGATAATCGTAAAACTTCAAAATCAATTAGAACAAGTAAACATAAATCTTAATAATCTAACTTCTTATACTATAGAACACTTCAAATATTTAAAAAATACTTATGGTAAAAATTTTCCACGTCGTACAAAAATCAGAACTTTTAGTAGTATAGAAAAAGATAAAGTAGCAGCACCTAATCAACGTCTCTACGTTAATCGCACAGAAGGTTTCGTAGGTACATCACTAAAAAAAGATGAGTATCTTTTTGATTGCTCTACACTCAGCAATTTAATAGTTTTCAAAGAAGATGGCACCTTTAGAGTTATCAAAGTAGATGATAAAGTTTTTGTAGGTGAAAATATTTTGCATGTAGCTATATATGATCCTAATGATACTAGAACTACTTATAATGTATTGTATCGCGATGGCGCTAATGGTAATGTGTATGCTAAGCGTTTTTTTGTAAAAAGTGTACATCGCGACAAAGATTATTTTTATACTCGTGGTAATCCAAATTCTAAAGTTTTGTATTTCAAAGCTAATCAAAATGGTGAAGCCGAAGTACTTACTATACATCTAGTGCCACGTCCTAGAATGAAAAATTTAACCATTGATTTTAATTTTGCCGATATACCTATAAAAAATCGTTCTACTGTTGGTTATGTAGTTACCAAAAAATTGATACGCCATATTTCTATTAAACAAGAAGGTATCAAAACCCTAGAAGGTATTTCTTATTACTTTGATAATGAGACTCTACGTATTAATAAAGATGGTAAAGGTGTAAAATTAGGTGAGTTTTTTGATGATGACTATCTGATTATTATATATAAAAATGGATATTACCGCATCGCTATACCTAATGAGAGTTTATTTATAGATTCTAACTACTTGCTTGTAGAGAAATTTGATCCTCGTACTCTCTACACTGTTATTTATCGAAATAATGATCAAAAATCTCAACATATTAAAAGATTTATTCTCGATGAGATCATAGATAAAAATGTTTATTTTTTACCAGAAAATGATGATTGTGAAATATTATTTTTTACAAAAGAATGGCTAGGTAACTTACAAATAAATTACAGTAATAAAACTAAAGAAATTATTGATCTAGATAAAAAATTTCCTATCAATTCCTTGAAAGCAAAAGGTAAAAAAATTAAAAATAATAAAATAAAAAATATAGAGTTTATTAATGTGATAAAACCCGATGAAGCATGGCTAAAAAGTATTTTTCCCGAAAATATTATTGATAATAACATAATAGATGATAGCCCAGATATAGAGCTGGATACTGGACAGATAATATTGTCACTAAAATAAACTGTGCAAAAATAAAAATTCAAGATTAAAAACCAATAACTAAACCTAATAATTTTTTCTTTATTCAGTGTTTTTCACTCTCTTTAGTATTTTGACATTTTAATTTATTTTGTCTTGGTACGAAAAAATGCAAAAAAGTAATAAATCACCTTATGATATTATCATTTCATCAAATATGTATTTTTACTTTATAAAACACGACTATGACAATCTATACTTATAATGTTCGTATGGTATACTACGTAATAGCTTAAATTTATTATCAATATCTAAAATGCCGATATGAGGATGTTTTACTCCATTGAATAGAGTAGTTTTTACCATAGTATAATTAATCATATCATCTATGATCAACTGATCACCACATTTCAGTGGTTCATCAAAACCATATTCATCCATAAAATCGCCAGCTAAACAAGTAATACCACCAAGCCTATATGAATAGGGCTTATTAGCAGGATCTATGGATGCATCTCTCACTATTGGTTTATATGGCATCTCTAATGTATCAGGCATATGCGCTGAAAATGAAACGTCTAAAATCGCAGTTTTTATTCCATTATTTTCTACTATATCTTGTACTGTTGTTAATAAAAATCCACTATCTAAACCTATAGCTTCACCTGGTTCTAAAATTATTATTAAATGTGGATATCGTATATGAAAATTATTTAAAAGTGCAATAAGATGTTCTACATTATAATTGTCATCTGTTATCCAATGTCCTCCACCCATATTCAACCATTTAGCTTGTAACAAATAATGATGAAATTTAGTTTGTACTTGTTCTAAAACATTCTCTAGCACATAAGAATCTTGTTCGCACATGACATGAAATAATAACCCTTCTATTCCTAAAGGTAAATTTTCTGGCATCATAGCTCGCACTATCCCGAGTCTACTACCACGAATAGCTGGATCATAAAGAGCCACTTCTATCTCACTATATTCAGGATTTATTCTTAAGCCACAGGATGTACCAGTAGGTATACGCTTATTATATTTTTCCCATTGTGCGATGGAGTTAAACGTTAAGTGTTTAGATAGCTTGGCAATCTCATCAAATTCTTCATCTAAATATGCTGGACAATATGTATGAGCTTTTACTCCCATCTCTTCATTTATTAGTTTAGCTTCGAATAGAGAACTAGCTGATGCGCCATCAAGATATTTTTTAATTAATGGAAAATAATACCAAAAGGCATAACCCTTAAGAGCCACAAGTATTTGCACTTGGGCTTTTTTTCTAACATAATCAAGTATCTTCAAATTATTTAAAAGTTTATTTTCTTCATGAACAAAGCATGGAGATGGGATCTCTGTAAAATATTTTCTGGACATTTTCATTTATCAATAGGCAAAACTATATCTACAGCTTCATACCAGTCAATACCATAGATAGGCATAGTTTCTAAAAAAGGATCTGGGTCAAACTCTTCTACATTGAAAACACCAGGTTTTTTCCAAATTTCTTTTAGATAGAGCATAGTCCCTACCATAGCTGGAACCCCAGTAGAATAAGCTACAGCTTGAGTACCAGTTTCTTTATATGCTTTTTCATGATCAAATATGCTCCATATAAAATATGTTCTTTCTTTACCTTGATAGATTCCTTTTAGTTGCACACCTATACATGCTTTACCTTTATAGTTTTCTCCCAAAGTACTAGGATCTGGCAATACAGCTTTTAAAAATTGTAATGGAACTATTTCTTTGCCTTCATAATTAATAGGTTTTATCGAGGTCATACCTACTTCTTGTAATACTTCTAAAGCCGTTAGATAACGTTCAGAAAAAGTCATCCAAAAGCGAGCTCTTTTTATTGTAGGAAAATTTTTAACCAAGGACTCTAATTCTTCATGAAATAGAAGGTAGCTCTCCATTACTCCTATTTCGGGATATTCTATAGGCCGATGTATTTCTAATGGTTTGGTTTCTATCCACTTGCCATCTTCATAATAGCGTCCATTAGCAGTTACTTCACGAATATTTATTTCTGGATTAAAATTTGTAGCAAAATATTTACCATGATCTCCTGCGTTGCAGTCTACGATGTCTAAGTAATGTATTTCATCGAAATAATGTTTAGCTGCATAAGCTGTAAAAACTTGAGTTACCCCTGGATCAAAACCACAACCAAGTATACCTGTGATACCAGCAGATTTATATTTATCAAAATATGACCATTGTTTTATGTAATCAAAATGTGGATTGTCTGGTGACTCATAGTTGGCAGTATCTAAATAGCTGACTCCTGTCTGTAAACAAGCTTCCATTATAGCTAAATTTTGGTAAGGTAATGCTAAATTTAAAACAATATCCGGTTTGAAATCTTTTATAAGAGCGGCTAATTCATTTATATTCATTGCATCTATTTGAGCACTATAATAGTTGGTTTTGTCTATTTGTTTTATTATTTTATCGCATTTTTCTTTAGTTCTACTTGCTATCATTACTTCTTCGAATACTTCTGGCGCTTCTGTCATTTTGCAGGCAGCAGCAGTAGCTACTCCACCCGCTCCTATTATCATTGCTCTACCCATATCTCTATTTTTTGTACAAATATACATAATATTATTTACAAATTCTAAAAAACAAGATTAAATTAACAACTGATAACAATGTATTTATATGTATATTAAAGTCTTTGGTCTTTATTTATGTATTTAAATAATGTAAACAATACAGAGTGTGTAACAAATTTATTAAAAGCAAAAAGTTGAATTGATTTTTTTTTATTAATGAAATAAGATTATAAAAATTTATTTTAAATAATTGAAATTATATATCAAATTTAGTGACTCCGGAGGGATTCAAACCCCCAACCTTCTGATCCGTAGTCAGATGCTCTATTCAGTTGAGCTACGGAGCCGTATAATTTTTTTACAAAAATAAATAAAATTTATCAAATAAAAAAGAATATATAGGCTTTAGTAAAGTATTTCTTTGAAAATTATATTGTTATTAATGATTTCGAACTCTATATACTTTAGAGGTAAAATTATATTTTTATCATTAAGATTTTTAAAATTATTGATTAATAGGGAATAGTTGGATGATTGTTTATTTGATATTTTTTTAGATATTATAACTGGTTGAATATCACTTATTCTATTAGGAATATAGTATTGTTCTATCCAATCTATATATCTCTGAATTTGAAAAATAATATCTGGTGTAGCACATACAGATTTTAATTCTATAGGTTCAATTATTCTTTCATCATCTTTTATTAAAGATAGCATTATATCTATTTTTTGCATTCCCACACCACAATATACTTCATTCCCAATCCATTCGACATCATAATTATTAACTAATAAATTATCTAGATTATTATGCGTTTTTCTACCTATATTTTGCACTATATATGCCTGAAGATGAGGTTCAAAAGATTTACCCTGATTAAATTTATTAATTAATCTTGGTAAAATATTTATATTTTCTTTTCTCCCAGTATAAGGATATTTTGCATTATTTCCAATTATTTCCTGTGTATTAGTATCAAAAGTAAAATTATTGCAATTTAATGTTTTGCCATTATTTTTATCTTTTATTAATTTAATCAGCCTTTCACTTTCATAAATTGTGATCATAGTATTGCCTCTATTAGCACGTAATTTTCTATAAATTAAACTCCAAAGCATTTGATTAGGTGATTGTATATATTTTATTTCATCTAAAGCTTCCCATTCTGTCACACCTATAGGATATACCTTGTATGGTTCTATTATAGTTCTAAAAGTTAGAGATTTGTTTAAATTATCTTTTAAAAATTGATTTTTATCATTATTATCAAGAAATGAATGATTTTCTTTGGCTTTAAAAATACCATAAAATTTACCTTCATAAACTTTTTTAGCTTTATTTTGTTGTAAATAAAAAATTATATAATCGCCCTTTCTTATCCTCTGAGAATCTGAAATCATACTAACTAAGTTATTTTCTATAGCATAATTTAATGAAGAATTAGAATTATTATTAAAGTCAATATAAAGATCTTGAGCTCCTGTACCTGCAAAAAGATATTCTAAATGGTACTTAAAAGTATTTATATCTACAATAAAAACATGTGTTGTCATTTTTTTGATTTTTGAAATAAAAATATATATTCATGTTTAAACACATAAAATCCGCCCGCTAATGCTCTGTATCTCCACAATTCTTTTTGATTCATTTTACCTTTTGTTTCTTCAAAATTTTTTACAATGATACTTTTCAAAAGATATCCTCTTTTTAAAACTTCTTGCATGCAGTAAAATCCAAGTGGGATCCATTCACCTTTAGAATATTTATCACCTATTACTAATGCCATATATCTTTCATTGTCTAAAATATCATAGGTATTATCAACTACTTTGCCTAATAAATCTAAAAAACTATCAATAGTATTGGCATTAGACAAATCATTAGGATTTTCGCTAAATTTTATAATGTCCCAGTATGGCGGATGCATAATTAAAAATTGAACCGAAGAAATATTTAATTTTTTTAATTCATCTTTAAAATTTAATTTAGTACTATCTGCGTTGAGTATTTCTGTTTTAACATTATAAATATTTGTTTCTAATGATATGTTATGTTCAGCCAATTCTACTACTTCTGGCAATAGCTCTACTCCAACACCATTCCTGCCCAATCTTTTACATTCTATTAAAGTAGTTCCACTTCCAAGAAATGGATCTAAAACCCATTCATTTTTTTTAGTGTACCTTTGCAAAAATTGATTTGGTATTTGTGGTATGAAATTACCCCAATAGCCGGCATTATGAGCCCCAGAACTATCTCTTTTATCTAATATCCATAAGCTATCTGTTAATATGTTATCATATTTTTTCCATTGATTTAAATTAAGATCATTTATTTTATTGGTTTTTACTTCTAATAAACTTTTCTTTAGTCTTTTAATATAATAATGAATACGTTCAATGGTTTGGGATTTTAAAATTGTATTTATTTCGGTTATTATATAATATTTATTACATTCAATTATATCTCCTTTATTATTAATGCTTATTAATCCAACTCGATCTTCCTTTGGATTTTCAATTATTTGAATAAGATATAAAAATTCTTTTTTAATTTTATTTATATCATTCATTTGCTCAAAATCATCTAGTACTTTAATTAAGGGTTCTTTATTAAAATATACCGAAACATTTTTTTTCAAATCATCATTTTCATTAAATTCAAATAAATTTAGTTCCATTTCATTTTTCATAGGAAAATATTAATTTTAATTATTTTTAGCAAATTTATATTATTTTTTTTAATTAAGATTTCTGATTCAAATTTATTGTTCAAATTCACATATTAATATTTTGCAATATTATACTTAACTTTGTAAAAATTTTTTTACTATGCCTATGACTAGTTATGAAATTAGAAAGAATTTTTTAGACTTTTTTAGAAAAAAAGACCATATCATAGTACCTAGTGCACCCATTGTGATAAAAAATGATCCTACTCTGATGTTTACAAATGCAGGAATGAATCAATTCAAAGATATTTTTTTAGATTTACAAGAGCCGCCATATAAACGTGTAGCCAATACTCAGAAATGCTTGAGAGTGAGTGGAAAGCATAATGATCTTGAGCAAGTAGGCCTAGATCATTACCATCATACAATGTTTGAAATGCTCGGCAATTGGTCCTTTGGTGATTATTTTAAAAATGAAGCTATTCATTGGGCAATGGAGCTTTTGACTGATATTTACAAAATCGATATTGATCAACTTTATGCTACTTATTTCGAAGGTGATACAGCCGAAAATCTCGATGAAGATACTGAAGCTAAAAAAGTGTGGCTCAGTGTGTTGCCAGCTGACCATGTTTTACCTGGTAATAAAAAAGATAATTTCTGGGAAATGGGTAATATAGGTCCATGTGGTCCCTGCTCAGAAATACATATAGACCTGCGTAGCAAAGAAGAAAGAAAAGAATCAGTTGGAGCTAACCTAGTAAATAAAAATCATCCTGAAGTAATAGAATTGTGGAATTTAGTTTTTATTCAATATAATAGAAATGCAGATGGATCGCTATCTCTACTTCCCAAAAAGCACGTAGATACTGGTATGGGATTAGAGAGATTGACAAGAGTACTACAAAATGTAAGCTCTAACTACGATACAGATCTTTTTCAACCATTAATTAAAAAAATCGAACAATTATCAGGAATACCTTATAAAGCTGATCCACAAAAAGATATAGCTTTTAGAGTGATAGCAGATCACACAAGAGCAATTAGCTGTGCTATAGCCGATGGGCAATTGCCCTCAAATGTGAAAGCTGGATATGTCATTAGGCGTATCCTCAGACGTGCTATTAGATATGGCTATCAATATTTGAATATTTCTGAACCTTTTATTCATAAAATTAGTCAAACTTTTATAGAACACTATTGTGAGATTTTTCCTGAACTAAAACAACAATCTGAACTAATTGAAAAAGTTATCAAACATGAAGAAATCACCTTCCTCTCTACTCTTGAGCGTGGCATTAAACTTTTCGAACAATATATCGAAAACAATAAAAATGCTAAAATCATCGATGGACAGTTTGCTTTTGAACTCTATGATACATACGGCTTTCCTATCGACCTTACTCAACTCATGGCAAAAGAAAAAGGTCTATCTGTTGATATCAAAAAATTCGAAGAATTTTTAAATATACAAAGGGAGCGTAGCCGCCAATCTGCGCAAGTAGATACTGCAGACTGGATAATAATAAATGAAGGTGAAAGTGAATTTGTAGGATATGATACATTAGAATGTCCAGTAAAAATAATTAAATATCGCAAAACAGTTCAAAAAAATAAAACTTTTTATCATTTAGTTTTAGATAAAACTCCTTTTTACGCTGAGAGTGGTGGACAAGTGGGTGATAGTGGAATCATCTATTCTGATAAAGAAACTATATTTATCATAAATACTATTAAAGAATATGGAGAGATCATTCATATAGCTGAGAAACTACCACAAGATTTGCAATCAATCTTCATTGCAAAAGTAGATGTAGAAAAACGATTTTCTACAATGAGAAATCACTCAGCTACTCATTTACTTCATCATGCTCTGAGGCAAATAATAGGGCCACATGCAGAACAAAAAGGATCCCTCGTGCATCCCGATTATCTAAGATTTGATTTTTCTCATTATGAAAAGTTATCTCGTCAGCAATTAAATGATATAGAAAAACTGGTAAATAAGTTGATACAAGATAATTATAAACTCGAAGAACATAGAAATATCTCATATCAGCAAGCAATAGACATGGGAGCTATAGCTCTATTTGGTGAAAAATATGATGAACGTGTTAGAATGATTAAATTTGGTGATAGCAAAGAGCTATGCGGGGGCACTCATGTGAAAGCTACAGGTGATATTGGCTGCTTCAAAATAATCAATGAAACAGCTATAGCTTCTGGTATTAGACGTATAGAAGCTGTTACAGGGATGAAAGCTATTGAAATTTTTCAAGAAACTTATGATATTTTATCTGATATCAAATCTATTTTGAAAACCAATAGACCTTTAGAAAGTGTAGAAAATTTGATCGAAAAAAATAAAGAATTAACCAAACAAAATGACGAATTAATAAAGGAAAAATTGAATAATATTGCTCGCAATTTAATTGAGAGAGCAGAAAAAATTGATAATTTGCATTTCATAGGAGAAATAATTGATATAACTGCAGATCAAATGCGACCACTATCTTTTATTTTGCGAACATTTAATAAGAATATAATAGCAGTACTAGCTTCTAGTAAATCTGAAAAAGCTAATGTAGCTTTTGTTTTAGCAGATGAAGTTATAAAAAAATATAATTTTACCACAAAAGATTTGATAAATATTGCTTCACCAATTATTAATGGTAAAGGTGGTGGACAACCTAACATAGCTATTATGGGAGGCGAAAATAAAGACAATTATATAATACTGATTGATGAAATTAAAAAATTTGTATTAAAAAAAATAAAATCTATAAATTCGCAATAATAATTTGTCAACAATCAAAATAATATATTATGAAAACAAAAACATTTATAATTTTATTATTAATCTCATTGAGCACGTTTTTTGTAGCATGTGAAGATGAAAATGATAATAATGGTAATACTACCAATGGCGACACTACCCCGCCAATAATATATTTAAATGGAGCCTCAGATACTTCTATAGCTTTAAACACTCAATGGATGGATCCAGGAGCTACCGCTATAGATGATGTAGATGGTGTGGTACCTGTAACTGTTACAGGAAATGTAAACAAAGATTTAGTTGGAAATTATACACTTACTTATAAAGCTTCTGATTCTAATGGCAACACGTCTATTAAAACTAGAATAGTCAGAGTAAAGAATGAAGCTGATACCTGGGCTGGTACATATACAGTTACTGATAATGCTAGTGGCAATACATACACTTATACCGATAATATTTCTATTTCTCAAACAAAAAACAAATATGCAAACGTTAATAAATTTCGCAATTATACAAATTGTACCTTAGAATTATATTTTACAGAGCCCATTACAGTAAATACCAGTATTATAATAAATAGTCAATCAATTACTTGTGGAGATCCTTATATTTCTCGTACATTTTTTGGAACAGGTCAAATAACATCCATTACAGAACATACATTTGAATTATTTTTTAATGAAAATGATGGAACAAATACAATTACTGGAGTAGAAAACTATCAAAAAAATAATTAACTCTCAAAAATATCGTATGACCACGAGTATTTTAGACTACATAGGTAATACCCCACTAATAGAAATTAAAAAATTAAATCCATATTTTCCAGAAATTAGAATATTTGCCAAAATAGAAGGACAGAATCCAGGTGGATCTATTAAAGATAGACCTGCATTATACATGATAAATGATGCTGAAAAAAAAGGAATATTAACAAAAGAAAAAACAATAATAGAGGCTACCAGCGGCAATACTGGAATAGCATTAGCTATGATAGCTGCTATTAAAGGTTACAAAATTAAACTTTTTATGCCTGAATGTGTTTCCTTAGAAAGAAGAAAAATTCTCGAATCTTATAACGCTAAACTAGTGCTCACTCCAGCTAAAGAAAATACTGATGGAGCTATAATCAGAGCTAAGAAATTATTGAATGATTATTCAGACTTATATTTTATGCCAGATCAATTTTCTAATCCAGCAAATCCACAATCACATTACGAAACTACTGGTCCAGAAATTCTAAATCAAATGCCATGTCAAATAAATTATTTCGTTTGTGGTGTTGGTTCTACAGGTACCTTAATGGGAACAGGGAAATTCCTAAAAGAAAATATCCAAAATATAAAAATCGTAGCTATAGAACCTGTAAAAAATCATAAGATTCAAGGTTTGAAAAATTTAGAAGAAGCTATAGTGCCATCTATCTACGACTCCTCTCTATTTGATATGCACTTTTATGTAAATGATAATGAATCTTTTGAATTAGCTAGAAAAATAACAAGAGAAGAAGGTGTATTTGCAGGTATGTCTAGTGGAGCTGCCCTAGCAGGTACTCTCAAATTAGCAGAAAAAATTAAATCTGGAAATATAGTTACTATATTCCCAGATAGAGGTGATAGATACCTTAGTACAAATCTTTTCGCTTCATTTTGTGCTAATTGTCCTCCGTAAATTAACTTAAATTTTTATCATTATTGACAAAAATTAATCTAGATAATTTATCTCGCCCATTGATCATACAAAATTTGTAATTCTGGATAATTTTCTAAAAAAATTTTATCTATTTGACGTGTATCCCCTATTATTTTAGCTGGATTGCCTGATATAATAGAAAAATCAGGAAATTCTCCTTCGACATAAGCAAATGCAGTTACTATACTACCTTTACCTATTGTAGTATTTGGCATTATAACACTATGAGGGCCTATAAATGTATATTTACCTATATGAATAGGACCAGTTACATACCCATATAGATTTTTGTATTTTGTATAATCTGCTCCATAGAGTCTAATAGAAATATGACTAGAATGTGTGGTTATAGACACAAAATTAGAAATCTGGCAACCCTCTTCGATTATTATTCCATTACTAGCTTCTATGAAATTATAATGTCCAATGAAAACATGATTAGCTATTTTTAAATTTTCTCTAGCATTTATTACAGTTGTATTACTTATACGTACATCATCGAGATACTCACTATTTTGTTTGTATCCTAATATCATTGTAGGGTGTATATTTTTAGATATTCTACGCAATATCGCATCTCTGATTTTTGAAAATAAATTCATTTTTTTTTTAATGCAAATATATTATTAAAATTATTAAAAAAAAATGTATTCTTAAAAGATAAACACTAGAAAATAATTTTACGATCTTCAATATTATTAATTGAAAAGACATAAATTTGCAAAAAAATGCAAAAAAGACATTCCGATCGCATAGCTTATTTCAAAATGCAAGCTGAAGTATGTGAAAAAGTAATAATACCATTATTAAGCCCATTTATAGATATTAATAAAAAACAAAAATTATTAGAAATAGGCTGCGGAGAAGGCGGCAATCTTTTACCTTTTGTCAAAAGACAATGGACTTGCACAGGTATAGATATCAGTAGCTCAAGAATAACTGATGGTAAAAAGATATATGAAACTTTTAATTTAAACAATGCTCCCCATTTGATTGTCGGTGATGTTTGCGATTTGCAACCTAATGACACCTATGATGTTATCATTGCAAGGGATGTATTAGAGCATTTACCTTGCCAAAACAATTTTTTAAAAAACATAGATAGATTTTTATCAGACAATGGAATGATTTTTATAAATTTCCCACCTTGGTTTAGTCCTTTTGGAGGTCATCAACAAATATGTAAAAACAAAATTTTAAGTCATTTACCTTATATTCATCTTTTGCCATACCATACTTATAAAAAATTATTGCAATTATTTGGTGAAAATGAAATAATTATAAATGATTTGTTAGAAATTTATGATACCAGGATAACAACAGAAAAGTTTAAACATACACTCAAAGATAGCAATCTAAATATAATATGGGAAAGATATTATATCATAAATCCAGCTTTTAAAATTAAATTTAATATGAAATCATTAAAACTTTTTTTTCCTTTTAATAAAATACCATTTTTTAGAGATTTTATTACTACAGGATATTATGTTATTTTAAAAAAGAAAAATCAATTGGCTATGTAATAAATATGTATAATATTTGAAATTTTTTTAACAATTTTGCTTTCAATCTTTGAATAAAATAAATAAAATTTAATATGGTAGACTTAGTTTTAATATTAAAAGGCATAGCGATAGGCACTGCAAATGTTATACCTGGTGTATCTGGTGGCACTATAGCACTCATAACAAATATATATGAAAGATTAATAAATGCACTAAAAAATTTTAATTTTACTGCTATTAAACTATTATTCAAAGGCAAAATAAAAGAATTAATCGAATATATAGATTTTTATTTTTTATTACAAGTCTTTACAGGCGTATTGATAGCTTTATTTTCAGTAGCTTTTTTACTAAAATATCTTTTTTTGCACTATCCTATCTATACATGGGCATACTTTTTTGGATTAATAATAGGCTCGGCCTGGATAATAATAAAAGGTTTGAAATCACTAAGATGGTGGGATTGGTTGTTATTATTAATAGGAATATCTATACCTATTTTAATGGTATTTATGAGTCCCATAAATGAAAATGATAATCTATTTTATATATTATTATGTGGTATAATTGGCACATCTGGCATGATATTACCTGGTATATCTGGCTCTTATCTGCTTTTAATCTTAGGTAATTATAAACTAATTATGTTAGATGCTGTCACAACATTAAATCTAAAAATATTAATACCTTTTGCAATTGGCTCTATCTTAGGTTTGATTTTGATCTCTTATGTTCTTTCTATTTTACTTAAAAAATTTTATAATGAAACTTTGAGTGTATTAGCAGGATTTGTCATAGGCTCTCTCGCTCTAATATGGCCTTGGAAATATAGCATAGATCATACTCACGGGCTAATTTTACAAAATAAATATGGCGCACTTATAAATGCTAACGGCGATCTTATTAATTTCAAACCTTACATTGTACAATACCAATATTACCTCCCCAATATAGATAATCAATTTTTCGTAGCTTTGCTATTGATGTTAGCTGGTATAATTACAGTGGTAGGCACAGAGATCATCTCTGATAAAGTTTCTAAAAAAAGAAAAAAATAATATAATAAGGGGATTATACAAAAAAAATAAATAATCCTATTTTTGAAGCAACAACTAAATTCGTCGCTTTCATGAAAACCTCATTGTTGGAGCAATTTACGACTCGCCCCAATGAAAAACTCATCATAGAAACGTATTACCATACGCCCAATCACCATAATAAAAATAAAATCAGTTACTTACTTTCTCATTAAATTATTATTGTAAAAATCTTTTTTATAAGTGCAATTATATTTTATTGATTTATAATTTTATATTTTACCATTGTAATTTTACTTTTTAACGGATGTAATTGAATAATCTGCCATGGTAATTTTATATTTTTGAATTTAATTCATTTTATCTCTGCCATTTTGATTTTTGATATTTGCAAAAAATTTTTTTAAATCATCACCTGAATCCGTGAATAAAAATAAAATTTTTTCAATAAAAAAACTACAACATTTCAAGTAATATTATAAATTTTTGCTCACAGATTAAAGTTTTATATAATTCAAAATTAATCATTCCCTTCAATAAAATAAAATTTTGGGTCAATTTCATAGATAAATCTTGAAGGTTTATTGGTATATCCTCTATAACTTTCTAAATATACTGGAATGGTTATGAATAAATTTTCTTTAGCTCTGCTACATGCTACATAAAAGACTCTTCTTTCTTCTTCTAAATCTTCTAAGGTTGATAAACTTTTTTCAGAGGGGAAAAGTCCATCAATAGCATGTGGTATAAATACAGTATTCCATTCTAATCCTTTGGCTGAATGAATTGTGGAAACTTTTACTGTATCCTTATTATTTTTAGATCCAGGGAATACTCCATTATGAAATTTATTGTTAGGAGGCTCTAGAGTGAAATCGTCTAAAAATTTTTCTATTGATTCATAATTACTAGTAATAATTCTTAAAACTTCTAAATCTTGCTCTCTTTCATCATAATTGCCGTAATTCTTTTTAAATAAAGGAATATAAAAATCGTAAATCAAATTAAAAATTTCATCGATTTTTATATTATCGTTATTTATTATTTTATTATACATATTTTCTAATCTATTTAGTTCATCGTAATATTTTCTATTTTGAAATTCTGAAAACTCAATAATACCATTTTTTTTATTAATAGATGTTATTATTTCTGTTGCACGTACATTGCCAATACCATCTATTAATTGCAGTATTCTATGCCAAGATATAGCATCAATATGATTAATAATGATTCTTAAAAAAGCTATAATATCTTTAACATGTGCTCTTTCAGCAAATTTAATACCTCCAATAACATCAAATGGGATACCCCTAGCCATAAGTTCAGTCTGTATCACATTTGAATGCCATGCTGCACGTGTCAAAATTGCGAAATCATTATAATTAAGAATATCACCCTTTATTTCTAGAATTTTGTCTACAATAAATTTTGCTTCATCTCTTTCATTTGCAAATTTTTTAAATATAGGTTTTTGGCTTGATTGCATATTTGTATACAAATTCTTTTTATAGCCAATCTGAGCATTAGAAATAATACTATTGATAAAATACAAAATGTTTTGATTGCTTCTATAATTACATTCTAGTTTTACAACACCACAATTTGGATGAAATTGTGGAAATCTGAGAATATTTTCATAATCAGCACCTCTAAATGTATATATACTTTGTGCATCATCGCCCACTACTGTTATTTTTTCATTTTTACTAGCAATCAAATCAGCTATATCTCTTTGTATAGTGTTTGTATCTTGATATTCATCGACTAAAACATATTCTATTTCATTTTGTACAGCTTTTAAAAAACCTGCGTTGTCGCGCAAATTATCTCTTAAAATAATTATCAAATCATCGTAATCTAATAAATTAAAAGTTTTTTTATATTTTTCATAATATTTAATTAATGTTATAATCTCATCCGTATAATCAATATATTTATAAAAAAATTTATCTATCACATTATTAATTGATGTTTCTATATTTCTAGCTTTTGTTGTTATTTCTTGTAATTCCTTTTTATCAGGGAAAGGCTTCCCATCAATTTTTTTATTTATTTTCAATTCAGATTTTAGTAGACTGAAAATATCTGCTGAATCAGTTGTATCAATGATTGTGAAATTATCCTTAATCCCAATTACCTTACTATATCTTCTAAGAATATAATTTGCGAAACTATGAAAAGTTCCACCCAAAACATTTCCACCTATTTTGTTTTTTAATAGTTTATTAACCCTATCTAGCATTTCTTGAGCTGCTTTTTTGGTAAAAGTTAGTAATAAAATACTATTTGGATTTACACCATTTTCTATTAAATAACAAACTTTGTAGGTAATTACTCTAGTTTTACCACTGCCTGCACCAGCTATCACTAATAATGGTATATCAGTTGTAGTCACAGCTATTAATTGTTCATTATTCAATTCATTTGCATAATCAATTTTATAATTTTTTGTTGCATCATAATTAGGCTCTTTTATGATTTTATTTTCAATGTTTTTAGCAAGTTCTTTTAACTCCAAAATTTTCTTTTTAGATTTATCATCTAATTTTAAATCATCAAAACTATAATCAGAAAGTATTTCTTTTAATCCTCTATTTATTAAATTTGTATTTGTTTCTTTAACTCTACCAGATAATTTCATCAACAAAGTTTCAATATCTTTATCATCATTTATGTCTAAATCATTTATTATATCATTAGTACTTATTTCTGAATTTTGTTCCCTATTAGAATTTTTTCTATTTTCATTTTTTGATTTAAAAAATATCTTATATATGCACATTTTTATTGATTTTTTACTAAATTAATGAATTTTTTAGACCAAGATACAGTTTTTTTGAAATTTGTTTAATAAATTAAATCTGTAATAAAAGATTTAAATTAAATCATCACCTGAATCCGTGAATAAAAATAAAAATTTAATTGTATAAACGTTAAATTCTATTATAAAACTGAAATTTTTATTTTATAATTTTTACTTAAATTTGCAAAAAAATTTTAAAAAAGTTTTTTCAATGATTACCAAATTAGATTATAAAATCAATTATCAAGCACTTAATTTGGGGCATTCTTATTATGACTATGATATAGATGATACATTTATACATGATTATAACCCCAATTTTGATGAGATGAGAGATGTATTTATTCATATAAAAATAGATTTATTAAAAACTGAGACGTGTGCTGAATTATTTATAAATTTAAAAGGTTCATATAATGTATTATGCGATAGATGCTTAAGTTTTATGAAAATAGATATAGATAAGAATGATTATTTAATATTCAAAGAAGGTATAGGCGAAGATGATGAGACCATTATCTATATCTCACAAGGTACTGAATTTATTGATTTGCGACCACATATTTATGATTTTATAGCTTTATCTATGCCTATGAGACATGTGCATAATGATGAATCTGATTGTGATCAAGAGATGTTAAACAAATTAAAAGAATATTTAATAGAAGATTATTAAAAATCAATACAAAAATATAAAGTTATGGCTAATCCAAAACGTAAATTTTCTAAAAGTAGAACACGTAAGCGTCGTTCACAGTATAAAATTAAAACTGTCAAAGGAGTAACTTGTCCCAATTGTGGTAGTCCTATGATTTACCATCATGTATGTCCTGAATGTGGGTATTACAGAGGTAAATTAGCAATTGAAAGGAATGAATAATTTTAAAAAAAAAGAGTAATGAGAACAATGCCTAGAGCTGTCATAACGGGTGTAGCTGGTGCATTACCTGATTACATTTTGACTAATGAAGAGCTTAGTCGCATGGTCGATACCTCTGATGAATGGATTATGACTCGCATCGGCATCAAAGAACGTAGAATTTTAAAAGAGCCAGGCAAAGGTACTAGTGAATTAGCAAAACAAGCTGTACAAAAGTTATTTGAAAAGACAAATACATCGCCAGATGAGATTGAATTTTTGTTATGTGCTACTATCACACCAGATCATCAATTCCCAGCTACAGCTAATATAATTGCAGACAAAGTAGGTATAAAGAATGCTTTTCATTTTGATATGAATGCTGGTTGTAGTAGTTTTCTATATGCGTTAGCTATAGCTAGAGCATATATAGAAGCTGGACATGCAAAAAAAATTATTGTTGTCGGTGCTGATAAAATGTCTTCTATTACTGATTATACTGATAGGACTACTTGTCCTATTTTTGGAGATGGTGCTGGAGCTGTATTAATGGAAGCTTATTATGGAGATGATCTTGGTATTATAGATATGATATTACAATCTGATGGTGTAGGTAGACATCATCTATATCAAAAAGCAGGTGGTAGTGTATGGCCAGCAACAATAGAAACTGTAAAAAATAGAGAGCATTATATATATCAAGAAGGGCAAGCTGTCTTTAAATGGGCCGTTTCTAAAATGGCTGACGTATCTGTAGAAATAATGAAAAGAAATAATCTAACTAATGAAACTATTGATTGGCTAGTACCACATCAAGCTAATGTTCGTATAATAGAAGCAGTAGCTCATCGGATGAAATTGCCTAAAGATAAAGTTATGATCAATATAGAACGATACGGAAATACTACTTCTGCTACTTTGCCTTTATGCTTAATGGATTATGAACATCTACTTAAAAAGGGTGATAACATTATTCTAGCTACATTCGGTGCAGGATTTACTTGGGGAGCTATATACATGAAATGGGCATACGATGGTAATAAATTTATTCAAAAATGATTTTTTTGGGTTGTTAGCTCAGCTGGTTTAGAGCACATGCTTCACACGCATGAGGTCAGCAGTTCGAATCTGCTACAACCCATTAATTATTTATTACTTATAGATTAATAAGCTAATCTTATATTAGCTATATTAATTGGTTAAACAAATCAAAATATTAAAGCAATAATAAGTGGCGAAGTATGAGTGAAAATGATAACTAGAGATCTAAAACTGGAAAAGGCAGCAAAAAAATAAAAACAAAAAATTTAATACTTTATAAATTCTTTAAATCTTGGATCCTTAATGAGATCATAAGATTATTTATTATTTCATCTTTTAGTAAAGATAAAAAATCATTTTACATTTTTTAAATAGATGGCAGCTTCTTCTAATAGTTGTTTTTTACTAATCGGTACCACTCCTACATATTCGCACACAATGCCACCAGCTAAATTACTAAGCTCTGCAATTAATTCTATATTTAAGCCTAATGCTAACCCTAGTGCTACGACACTAATGACTGTATCACCAGCACCAGAAACATCCCTTACTTGGCGTATCTTAGGTGGGGGTATGCTGATAGTATAAAAAGTATTATTGATCTCATTTGTTTTTGCCAGTACAAGGCCTTTTTCCCCCATTGTTACTATCATATATTTAATATTTTTAGCTTCTCTAAATTGATGAATTTTATCAAAAAGAGTATTCATGTTAAATGCTTCATCATTCCAGTTTATACCCTCTCTAAATTCTTTTAAATTTGGCTTGAATAAAGTAACATTATTATAAAAATCAAAATTTCTTTTTTTAGGATCTACACATACTGGTATATCATAGGTTTTTGATAATTGTACAATATGTTTTATTAATAAAGGATCTATTACGCCCTTGTCATAATCTTGAAAAATTATTGCATGAATTTTGTGTTTTTCTAATAAATTAGTAATTTTCAATAAAACTTGTTGGCGTAAAGAGTCTGGAAGGTTTTTGCTATTTTCATCATCTACACGTAACATCTGAACATTATTGCCCATTATTCTTGTTTTAGTAATAGTTTGTCTATCAGAGGCAGTTATCAAACCTTCTGTAATCATTTTTTGAGATTTCATAAGGTTTATAAATTCATTACCACTAGCATCATTACCTATGACTCCAACTAGAAAGGGATTAGATCCAAGTGATTGAATATTAAGAGCTACATTGGCTGACCCACCTAAGCGATGTTCGATTTTTGTTACATTTACGACTGGTACAGGTGCTTCAGGTGAGATACGTGCTACATCGCCCCATATATACCTATCTAACATCACATCACCAATTATTAAAATATTTTTATCTTTTGATTCTTTATCTATAATTTCTAAAGTATTCATAATTTTTTATTATAATTTTCAAGGTTTATAAATTATTTTTGCAAGCTATCTTTAAATTTACTCATTTTCAAAATCATCTAAAGTCTTATCTGCTATATCTTCAAAAAAATGTTCGTCTATAATATCATCTGTATCATTTTCATCTTCAGATATATTATCAACTACTACATCGAACTCTTCTAATATTTCTTCCTCATCATCTTCTTCATCTAAAATATCATCATCAGTAGTGACCGGTATAGGTATATTGGGCGTTAAAGTTTTTATATATTTGCCTTTAATTTTAACTATATTTGGATATTCAATATCAGGATCTCTATCTTTAATTTTTATAAGTTCTATATTAAATTTATGATTTTTTATATAATCATAGACAAAAAGTATCTTTTGATGCGGATCTTCGATAATGTTTAACTTGGTTTTAGACATAATCAATACTTTATTATTTTCATCATCATCTTGTCCCATATCTATTAGTGCTATTTCTTTTTTTGGTTTCCACGCACTATTACATAGATAAAAAGAAGCTAATTCGTTATCAGTAAATCCAATAGCATTTTTGAGAGCAATAAAAAAATCTTCAAATGTCTGATTAGATAATAATTCAATTATAATTTCGAAATCCTCTGCATTGAGACTTTTAACACTAAAAACAAATGCTTTCATAATTACACGTTTCTTATTTGCAAAAATAAAAGAAATTTTTTATTAATCAAAAAACTTAGTATAAAGATAATTAAGATATAAAACATATATTTTATTACAAAATGCCAATTAACAATTATCAATTAAAGAAAAATTCAAAAAATCCATTTGAATTTTTTTTTGTATCTTTGTGCATATACGAATATAATTATAAAAAATAATAAAAATGGAAAAAACAAGAGTGTTATTTGTAAGTCAAGAAATTTATCCTTTTGTAAAAGAAAATGAATTATCAAAAATTAGTAGAATATTACCAGAAAAAGTTTCAAATGATGGTAAAGATGTACGTGTATTTATGCCAAGATATGGATGTATAAATGAAAGAAGATATAATTTACATGAAGTTATAAGATTATCTGGAATAAATGTAATAATTGATAACAATGATCATCTTTTAATAATAAAAGTAGCTAGAATGCCTAATACAAATATTCAAGTTTATTTTATTGATAATCAAGAATTTTTTCAAAGAAAATTTATATTTAGAGATGATAAAAAGAATTTTTTTCAAGATAATTCTACAAGAGCAATATTTTTTGCTAGAAGTGTGGCAGAAAGTATTAAAAAATTAGGTTGGTCTCCTAATGTAATAGTATTACATGGATGGATGAGTGCATTATTAGCTCCTATGGTCAAATATGTATTTTCTAAACATCCTTTATTTAGTGAATCAAAAGTGGTTTTAGCTCTACATAATGATCAATTCGAAGAAAAATTATCTGATGATACTGTAGATAAATTAATATTTGATGACTTAACAAGTGATTTATTCCCAAATCTTCTAAAAGATACTAATTACATAAATCTAATGAAAGATTCTCTAATGCATAGTGATGCTGCTATTATTATGAATGAAAATATAAATTCCGATATTTTGCAATTCACTAAAACTCTAAGCATTCCGGTGGTAGATATGAGTAATGAAGAAGATTTATTAAATAATTTTAATGATTTTATTGATGATCTAGTAGCTGAAGAGCTATTTTCTTAATAAAAAAAAACATAAATATATTTCATCTATATATAATTTCATATAAAAACAAAACATCTTAATGAATATGTAATAAAAAAATTTGAGATATAAATAATAGATTAAAACAAGAAATTTAGACTTCTAAATTTCTTGTTTTTTTTTATCAATTTTTTATTCACTAAAAAAGAAAATAAAAAATATAATTGCAAAAATAAAAGTATCTAGTAAAATACCACGACCTGTCTTATCAAATTTTAGTTTGACCATATAATGTCTAAAAGGAAGTAAATTACAAAAAACTGAAATTACAATTCTAGTAGATAATCTAAAAATATGATCAGCAGAACCAGTGCTAAATAAAGCTTCTATAGCAGCTAAAAGGCCAAACATAATTAATGGTACTACTATACCTAAAATTATACCTAAGCTCCAACTATCCCGTTTAAAAAAATTTCGAATCATAATTCCCAAGATCTAAGATAATCCATAATATTGTAATCTGTCATATCTAATGATAAAGGTGTAAGAGAAATGTATCCTTGCTTTACTATAGCTTCGTCATTATCTTCGCCTTCATCAGTAAACACAAAATCACCATCTAACCAATAATAAGGAATACCATGAGGGTCTATTCGTTTTTCAAATCTTTCTACCCATTTAGCTTTAGCCATCCTGCATACTTTGATACCCCTAGGATTTTCTATAGCAGGAAAATTTATATTAAGGCATAAAATATTTTCTTTATGTAGTGAAATAAATTCTAAAGCTTTTTTAACAATATGAGTTACGTAATCCTTTATAATTATAAAATCATATCCTTTGTAATATGAATCAACTGAGAAACCAATAGATGGTATTCCTAGCATGGCTCCTTCTATAACTGCTGCCAAAGTACCTGAATAAAAAACATTACACGAAGCATTGGATCCATGATTAATACCACTTAATATTAAATCTGGAAATTTATCAAATATACAATTAACAGCTAACTTTACATTATCTGCTGGCGTACCATTAGATACATAAATTGATTTATAATGGTCTTCATGCACGCGAAGCCTTAAAGGGTTTTTGATAGTGACTGCATGTCCGCTACCAGACATCTCTGTCTCAGAGCTTATAGCTACTATATCAGCTATCGGATCAATAAACTCTATCAAAGCATTTAAACCTGCAGCTCTATATCCGTCATCATTTGTAATAAGTATCTTAGCCATTTTTACTTTTTTTTATTTGCAAAATTAATTATTTTTTCGACATTTTAATGTAATGCTAATTTATGTTTTATTATTTTAAGAATATTATATAATTTTGTTAAAAATTAAATTATTTACTTATGAATAAATTATTTCTCTTTTTTTGTTTGCTAATAAGCAATTTTATTTTTGCTCAAAAGCCATTGCCTTCTATAAATATTTTTGATATCAATGGTAATGTTTTTAATACAGATTCCATTAAAAATGAAAACAAACCGATAATTATCAGTTTTTGGGCTACATGGTGTAAACCTTGCCTTCAAGAACTAAACGCAATCTCTGATTTATATGATGAATGGGAAGAAATGACAGGCGTTAAATTATATGCTATCAGTATAGATGATCAACGTACAAGTGCGACTGTCTCTAGCTTTGTAAAAGGTAAAAATTGGCCATTTATCATTTTAAAAGATCCCAATCATGATCTAAAAAGATTATTAGGAGTAAATAATATCCCACATAATTTTATTTTAGATAAAAATCGTGATATTGTTTGGATTCATACTGGTTACTCCATAGGTAGTGAAGAAGAAATAATAGAAAAAGTCAAACAATTATTGCAAAATGATTTTTAAACCAAAACTTTGAATTTTTTTTGAATCATTATCAAGTACAATGATGCCAAGAGATATAAAAATTGGTTCTATAATGTTTATTGTGGGTAAAAATTTTAGATTGTTACAAAAAAATCATTAAGAGATACGATAATTACGATTATAAAGCTAATTCGGGTTGTATTAAATAATAGCGAATAAAAGAAATTAGATGAAAAACTAATAAATGTTTAAGTCTTTCAAGTTTATATGTTAAATAATTTTTATATTTTTACAAAAATTTTAATTCATGAAAAAAATAGTGGAAAACACAAGCAAATATCTTGCTATGAGTAAGGAAGAGAATAAAGAATTCTTAGACAATCTTTATTCTCTAATGAAAAAATTAGAAGCCGATGTAGTCGATTATCAAGGTCTGAAAATACTCAGTGCCCCGCCACTGTGCCCAGACTGTCGTAGCAATCACATCATTAAAAATGGCTTACAAAATGGGATGCAAAACTATCGCTGCAAAGACTGTGGCAGACAGTTTAGAGTTACCACCGGTACTTTTGTCTACAGGTTACAAAAGAAAGAAAAAATGCTCGATTACATCAGATGTATGGTAGCAGGCAAAAGTCTCAGAGCTTGTGCTAAAGAGGTTGGTATCAGCTTACCAACAAGCTTCGCTTGGCGACACAAAATATTGGCAGCTCTACAAAGTTTCGAAGATAATATCAATTTTTTCGGTGTAGTAGAGATGGACGAACTATTGATGGATTATTCCGAAAAAGGCAGAATATACAAAAATGCCGAAGAGCTGAAGCGAGCTAGGAAGCAAAAGCCAAAGAAAGTAGCCGTATTGGCTGCTACAGACAGAGCTGGCAATTTATTATTCAAAAAATTTGAAGGCAAAAAGCTAAGTTCAGAACAAATAGAGCAATTTCTGAAGGCTAAAATGCCAAAGGATGGTGTCATGTGTAGCAGTAATAAAAAAGCATTCAAAAAGGTTAGAAGGAATGTAATCAAGCATAAAGAAGTAGTAACTAGCCATAGGCAAAAGCGAGGCATATATAGCCTAAGTACTGTCAAGAAAAAGGCTAGTGAATTCACTAATTGGATATATTTCAAATTTAGGGGCGTAGCTACTAAATACCTGCAAAACTACATTATGTGGTATGTAGTGATGGGTAAATACCTCACAGGCAAGACTGTAAGCAATACTGGGCGAATGCTCAACCTCGCATCCTCGGATAGATGGGCATGGTATCGGTATAGAGAATTAGTAAATATAACATATGTTAATTGAAACATATATTAGTTTTCCGACTGATCCGTTTCAAGTTTCCAAATCTCCACATCCAACATATTTTAGGTTATAATTTGGGTAAGCAAATTTTAGATTGTTACAAAAAAATAACTATTTTTTAATTATTTAGGTTAATTTTTTAATTATTTAGGTTAATTTTTTTATTACACAGAGCTATTTGTAGCCCTTTTAATTCCATCCTATTCTGTGTTCTTTGAACATTATTAGAGTACTCTGTGGTTAATATTTAACTGTCCAATAATAAATGAACTAATATTAACAAATTACTCTTTTTTAATTTTTAACCCATATAAAACGTTATAGAACCGAAAATTTTATCAATGAATCACATCTATTGTTAAAAGAATATATTATTTTCAGTTTTATATTGTTAGTTAAAAAAAATTACCTTATATTTATAAATTTATGAGTCTGAATTGATAGACGCCATATAGGATTATCTAAGATATATTCGATTATTTGTGGTAATAATATTTTAGATCTATGCCATTCAGGTTGGAGAAATAAATGACAATTTTTACTTACTAATTTAGAGCACTCTTCTGCAAATTTCAAGTCTTTTGCCTCGGTTATTATTACTTTTAACTCATTAGCTTTTTGAAACCATTCATTATGAATATTAGTATGATTTTTAGGACTTAAACATACCCAATCTATTTCATTTATTAAAGGTGCTGTAGCTGCAGTTTCTAGGTGAATTATATAATCGTGCTTATGTAATAGTGAGATTAGAAGTTGCAAAGGATACAATATAGGTTCTCCACCTGTGAGCACAACATGCTTAGTTTTATATTTTTTAGCTTTGTCGAGAAGATCTTGAGGTGAAGTTAATTCATTAAGATGAGGGTCCCATGACTCTTTAGTATCACAAAACCAACAGCTAAGGTCGCATCCTCCAAGCCTAATAAAAAAGGAAGCTAATCCAGTATGATATCCCTCACCTTGGAGACTATAGAATGTTTCCATCACAGGCAAATGATTAGCATCGATATCTTTATTTTCGTTTTTCATAATTATACTAATTTAAAAAATAGGTAATTAATTAATGATGTAGTAATATCTTTATTGCTAAATTAAAACAAAAAATACTAAAAATTAATTTCTATGTTTTTCGATATAGGGCATAGCCATTTTAAATCCATCCAAAAGCATATTATCTAAGCCTTTACTAGTGAATGTGCCACCCGAGATAGCGTCTACTCCATGTAGCTCTGGTATATTACTACGTCTCACACCACCTTTAACTATAGCTACGCCTACAAAATTTTGGTTTTCATCGAAAATCTTTTTGCCAATAAATTGATTTTGAAATGGCAAATCTGATATTTCGGCTCCTAGACCTGGTGTTTCGCCTTTATGATCAAATACAGCTCCATGAATAGTATTCAAATCATTTTCTAAGGCTACATAACCCCAAATAGCTCCCCAAAGTCCCATACCATAGAATGGTATCACTGTAAGAGTATCGCCATTGTTTTGTATTAAATATATTGGCAAAATATATGATTTGCCTTCTTTGAATTTTTTAGTTTCTGTATTTACATCAATATCGAAAGGCCTTAGCTTACCTCGTAAACCATTAATATAATCAAATTCTGCAATTATGTCACCGCTTTCATTAATTGCTATTTCTTTGATTAATAATTTTTTGTAAGTATCTTCTGCATTCTTAGGGTCAAACTCTTGTCTCGAAGCCCTGAGAATATATCCGATTTTTTCATTTTTTTTGTTTTTATCTTGCAAAGGTTTCAAAGCAGTGGCACCTAGAGTTAGTAGCACAGCTACTATAGCTACCATTATAATCGAATATATGATAATATATTTATTTGTAAACTTATACATAAGATTATGATTTTATTGTTTGAGATAATAATGCTCTTTTTTTACGACGATTAATATTTTGCTGAATTACGACATGATCTATTAATGGAGCGAAAACATTCATCAATAGAATAGCGAGCATAGCTCCTTCTGGATAAGCTGGATTGACAACACGAATAAGCATACATAAAATACCAATTAATAAACCATATAATATTTTACCTATGGGAGTTTGTGCAGAAGTAACCGGATCTGTAGCCATAAAAACTGTACCAAATAAAAATCCACCAAAAAAGAAGTGATAATAAAATGGAATTTGCATATATTCGTTAGCGCCCCATAGATTAAAGATTAATCCCATAGCTGTAGCGCCTATCAGAGTACTAATAATAATACGTAAATTAACAACCCCAGTGAAAATTAAATAAAATGCAGCTAGTACTATTAATATTTTAGATGTTTCACCGATAGATCCAGGAATAAACCCCAAAGTCATGGTCAATAATGAAGGAGCTTGAGCAAATTGATTTTGAGCAGCCAATGCTAATGGTGTAGGACCGCTAATAACATCTAATCCTTTATTTACAATCCATACAGCATCTCCCGTCATGCTAGCAGGATAAGCAAAAAATAAAAATGCTCTCGTTAATAAAGCAGGATTTAAAAAATTCATACCAGTACCGCCGAAAACTTCTTTACCAAAAATGACAGCAAAAATAGTGGCTACTGCTAACATCCACAAAGGTATAGTAGGTGGTACTATCAGGGCTATCAGCATACCTGTTACCAAAAAACCCTCATTTACTTGGTGATGTCGTATCTGTGCAGAGGCAAACTCTACAGCTAAACCACAAACATAACTAACAATAATGATCGGTAAAACTCTCAAAAATCCATACCAAAATATTCTCCAAAAACCAGCCTCTTTTACTACCTGCCCCCAAGCATCGATTTCTATTCCTAATTGTAATCTGTAATGTTGCAAGCCAACATTAAACATACCAAATAAAACTATTGGTACCAAAGCTATTAGTACATGAGTCATCAATCTTTTCAAATCTACATAATCTCTGATGTGAGACCCCTTTTCTGTTACTTTATTGGGTACGAAAAAAAATACTTCAAAAGCTTCAAAGGTAGAATGGAGAAAATATAGTTTACCTCCTTTTTCGAAATTTGGCTTTATTTTGTCTAAAAATGACCTTAACCAGTTCATATTAATATAATTTTACTATATTTTTTTTTTAAGCTATTTGTTGCAATATTTAATTTCTAAATACAAATTTAGAAATGTTAGAGAAATATACCTGCATATTGTTTGCCTTATTTTTTATTTATTATTTTAATCATAGATTTTAAAATTTTTCTTATTATCATAATATTTATCATTATTTTACTAGGTAGTTTCTTTTATCATTAAATCTATACCTTTTCTCATGATTTCTTGCAAATTTATCTTTGATACACATACATACTCTGGTAGAGCAAAATCCTCTTCTACTACTTCATAAATCCCAAGATCTTCCATTAATTCAATATTTTGACTAAGTATAGCTTTTAGTAAATAAACAGGATAGATATCAAAGGGAAAATATTTGTCATATTGCTCACTCAATACAAAAGGTCTCTCTTCGCCATGCATATTGGTATCTAGTACATATTTTTGGTCTTTTTTCCTTACTAACCAATTAAAAATCATACGAGAGGGACTATATTTATTAAATTTAGGAGCAACCCATCCAAAAAAATCATAATAATCTCCCTCTGGGATCACGGTTATCTGATTATCATAATAGCTGAGATATCCATCGATACCTGCATTAGTCCCTGTTAAAACATTACCACTAATCACTCTTACATTGTCCTGCTTTAATCTATCCGCTATCAATGAATTGATGGCAGTACCTGGCAGTATAGTGATATATCCACGCTCAGTAAGTTCACTACCTGTCAAAGCTATTTTTCTATGTAAATCTAATCTACCAGTATTAAACAATCTACCTATAAACATTACATCCTGAGGATAAAGGTACCAATAAATATCACCTTTATTAAGTGGACTGATCCTCGATATATGCACACTGACATTTCCAGCAGGATGTGGACCTTCGAAAAAATGATGTTCTACATTTTTGATTTTAAAGAAAAAATCTGACCTATTTTTCGAAGGATTAATATTGAGATGTATAGGACCTGAGGTTAATTTTTTTAAAACATCTATGCCTTTTTGAAAATTTTCATCTTCACCCCATAATAAAAAATCTACATCAGGAGCCAAAGGCGAAGTATCAAAGGCAGAAATAAAAATAGCCTTTGGTATATCTATAGGATTAGCTATGATACCGTAAGGACGCTGCCGAATATATACCCATAAACCTGATACTAATAAAACATCTATTATATTGTCACGATCTAACGAATTAGGGATATCAAATTCTTTGTATTTTTGATTTAAGTCTGGTTCTATTACTATTTGCTTGATTGCCCTTTTTTCACCTCTATTAATTTCTTTTATAGTACCACTAATAGGAGATGTAACTATAATGTTTTCATCTAATTTATTTTGAATAATTGGTTGCCCCACTATTACATTTTCTTGTTCTTTTACGAGTAATCTAGGAGTGAAAAGTCTAAAATCAGGAGGTAAAATAGCAATCTTTTCTTTTAACATAAATCCTATTTCCATTCTAGGTGCCTCACCATCTATAGGTATATCTAGTCCTTTTTTAATTTTGTATATTTCATTCATTTATACTAAAATTTTAGAAGTTTGCTAAATTAATAAAATTGTTTTTACCTTAATGCAAAAAACAACAAAAATCATTTTTTAGTAACTTTTTTTAATTTATTATTTATTTTTTTGTTAAATTTGTAAAAAAATATGAGTTTTTTATTCCCTACTCCTAAACCAAAAAAATTTGAATATAAACCTAGGTTTAGTAGCAAAGAAGATATAGATTTATCAGATCTCGATGAGCGAGAGCTAGAGAGGGAACGTTTACGTAGGGAACTAGATCAGAAATGGAAGCGAAAGATAAAAGCTAGAAAGCGAACCTCTATTAACATTTGGTCTGCGTTAATAGTATTACTTCTTCTTTTGTTAGTGATTATTTTTTTGTAATTACAATTATATACTAATGAATGAAATAAAACGAGGCATAATAATACTAAAGGAACAGATAATCAATCAAATAGCAGCAGGTGAAGTAGTGCAAAAACCCGCTTCAGTATTGAAGGAACTATCTGAAAACTCTATAGATGCTAATGCTAGTAGTATAGATGTAATAATACAAAATGCTGGTAAAACATTAATCCAAGTGGTAGACAATGGACAAGGGATATATCCCGTAGATATATCACTAGCTTTTGAGAGGCATGCTACTTCTAAAATTTATAATATCGAAGATTTATACAGCTTATATTCTTATGGATTTCGTGGTGAAGCATTGGCGTCAATAGCTGCTGTATCACGTGTAGAAATGTTTACTCGTACTGCTGATTTAGAATTAGGTACACATTGCTTAGTAGAAAATAGTAAGATTATAAAAATAGAACCTACGGCATGCCCTGTAGGAACTAATATTTTAGTAAAAGACCTCTTTTTTTCTGTACCAGCAAGGCGCAATTTTCTAAAATCTGATAATACAGAGATGCGCAATATATGGGATGAATTTTATCGTATTGCAATTCCTAATAATAATATTGCTTTTTCTTTGACTGAAAACGATGAATTAAAAATAAAATTACCACCTACTAGTCTCAAGCAACGCATTATAGATATTTTTGGCAAAAACTACGAAAGTAAACTTATATACTACGAAGAAGAATTTCCTTTTGGTAAAATCATGGGATATATATCTACTCCGAATGCAGCTAAAAAAACACGCGGCAATCAATATTTTTATGCTAATGGCAGATATTTCCGTAGCCCATATTTTCACCAAGTTATCATCAGAGCTTATGAAGGGTTAATAGAAAAAGATGCTATCCCCGCTTATGTCATTTTCTTTGATATACCACCACAACGCTTAGATGTAAATGTACATCCTAGTAAAACAGAAATTAAATTTCAAGACGAACGTCTGATAGCTGCATCGCTAAATAGTTTATGCAAAAAAGCCTTAGGTATTAGCGGACTAACTCCAGGTATAGATTTCGATGCTATCCCCACTCATATTTTTTCTATTAACTCGCCTCATACAGATAAAAGCTATTCAAATATCAATTCACAGTTTCCGCATAAACCTCTTAGCGATACATCAAAACTCTTTTATCAAAAAATAAATACACAAAAAGAAATTATCAATGAAAATTACCGAGAACTCTTCGAAGAAATCTCTATGATAGAAAAAGAATTAGAAGAAAAAAATGAAAATAATAAAGATGTAGTGCTGTCCTCAGATAATAAAATATTAATTACTAAAATGAAGGATGGTATTTTGATAGGTGATGTAGAATCTATTTTACAAAGATTGATTTATGATCAATTAATTACAAACAAAAATAATATAAATGCAGGTTGCCAACATGTACTATTTCCAGTAATCATAAATATAGAACCCAAATATATGGGGACATTTCTGTCACTTCAATCATTACTCGAAGAGATTGGATTCAAATTTGAAAAAATTTCTAATAATCAATTTCAGGTTATTGGCATCCCGTGTCACGGTTATATAGATGAAGACAACATAGAATCTTTTATTTATAGATTACTTGAATTACCAGAGGCAGGTTTGCCACTTAATAATGAGTTGCTTTTTTATAATATGGCACTCAATGCAGCTAAAAAACAACTAAATAAACTAAATTCTGAATCATTAAATCCTTTACTAGCAAACTTATTTTCTTTAACCGATCCTCAAAAAGCTATAGGAGGTAAAAATAATTTTATAATTTTGTCAACTAATAAATTATTACAATTAATACAATCTTATGAATGATCAAAGACTTTTTGGACCATCACATTTTTCATTATTCCCTCCCGCAGTATTGAATTTATTAATAATAAATACAATAGTTTATTTCGGTACTGTAGTTTTTATGCAGAGGGGAATAGACATAATTAATATTCTTGGTTTACATTATCCAGCTTCACCCTACTTCAGATGGTATCAATTTATTACATATATGTTTATGCATGGTAGCTTTATGCACTTATTTTCTAATATGTTTGCTCTGTGGATGTTTGGCTATATGCTAGAAAATGTATGGGGGACCAAAAGATTTTTGACCTTCTATTTTGTAACTGGTATAGGAGCTGCTTTATTTCAAATAGGCGTTAATTTTTTTGAATTTACTAGCATGCAAAAAGCTATTGCTGCTTACTCACAATCATTAGATCCTAATGAATTTGTTTATATACTTAATAAGTTTTTTGCTAATAGATATGATCCAGTGAAAGTAAATGAATTGTTGAATAATTGGGCTTTAGTAGCTCCTAGCACAGTAGAATCATTAAAAGGCTTATTATATATGATGATGAATATACCAATGGTTGGAGCCTCAGGTGCTGTTTTTGGCATTCTACTTGCTTTTGGTTTGTTATTTCCTAATGTACCAGTTTTCATATACGGGTTACTTCCTGTCAGAGCTATAGTTTTTGTATTAATATATGGGGCATTTGAGTTTTTTGCAGGTGTATATCAACCTCATAGTGGTATAGCTCATTTTGCCCACCTCGGTGGCATGATATTTGGCTTGATACTTATGATTATATGGGGGTATCGATTTAAACCATATAAATTTTATTATTAAAACTAATAAATATTATGTTTTCGCTATCCTGGAAAAAACTCATCATTTATATAATTTTAATCATTTCTACTGTATTGTCTATTATTTCTATTAGCTCTGCTAATAATATTCTGCAAAGTGTTTTATTGCCTAATAGTGATAGCCTCTTTTTTACTTTACTTTTACATCCCTTTATCCACGTCAATTGGTGGGAATTGATATTAAATATTTTGATGTTATACTTATGTGCTAGATTTTTTATATCTAAACTCAACTGGTGGGAGCTTGTGATTTTATGGATAATAGCTAGTGTAGGTGGTGGATTTATTGCCAATCAATGGTCTTATAATTTACAAAATTGGGGGGGATTAACGCTAATTTCTACTGCGCTATTAAGCTGGTCTACCATTGCTAATATTGGAATTTTATTAACATTTAAAAACAAAAAAATAAAACTAAATATTCTTTCTAATATATGTGTTTTGATTTATTTAGTTATTATATTACTTTTTAATAGAGATTTGATCTTAAGTTTCATAATAGTATCACTCTCAGGAGCTATACTAGGCTGTATTTCATATAAAAATCCCAGATATATATCTAATAATCCTGCAATATTGAATGATATACCTCCTATCAATGATTATGATTATTATGATAGGCAAAAAGAATTCGAAAATGAAATAAATAGAATTTTAGAAAAAATAAAAAATGAAGGGGAAACTTCATTAACAAATACAGAAAAAGAATTTTTAGATGAATATGCAAAAAGACGAGTGAAATGAAAAAAATAGAAAAAGAATTATGGACTAAAAAAGATGATTTTTGTTTTGGTTGCTCAGAAAAAAATCCCATTGGATTAAAATTAGATTTTTATGATATGGGGGATTATATTGAAACTCAATGGCTGCCTAATAAAAATTATGAAGGGTGGCAAGGTGTATTACATGGCGGTATAATAGCTACTCTATTAGATGAAATCGGTGGCTGGGTAGTAGTATCCAAAATCGGAATAGCCGGTATGACTGTGGAACTAAATGTGAGATATCACAAACAAATCTCATCTAATCAATTACTAACACTACGTGGTAAATTAGTAGATGTTAAAAAAAATATTGCTTTTATCCAAGCTGAAATAATACAAAATGATATAGTGAAAGCTAGCGGAATATCAAAATATTTTTTGTTTGATCAAAAAACCAGCAGAGAACAATATCAGGTGATAAATAACAACTTAAAATCGATTGAAAATAATTAATGATTTACAACTTATTTAGCTTCTAAAACTCCTAAAAACTACTACAACACTACTTCTTATTGTTTTTTGTCATTCTTGAGAAACTGATTTTTATTAGCAATGTTAAATTTTTTTACATAATAACATTTATTTACAAATTTGCATGAAGGGCTTTTTTATTCATCCGTAATTTACTACCAATTAACAGTTATAAATTAAAATTTATAATATTTAAGAAGTTTTTTATTACATAAAAAAAACATAATTATCAAATATAATTTAATTAATTAAAAAAATTATCTTAATTTTGCAACCTAGATAAATTATGATAAACTTTATAAAAAATCGAATATCATGGGGAAGGAAGAAAAGAAAAATGAACTCTCACTGAATATGAGTGAAAACAATAATGCAATTGACGAATTTTTACCCACAGATGTCAATAATGATATAGAATTAAAATATCAAATAGACGAAGTAAACGAAGAGGAAGATGATGATATAGAAGTAAATGAAGAGGAAAAAGAGAAATACGATCATTTAGATTTAGATCAAATAAATGAAGAATTTGCTATAGTTTTAGAAAATAATGATTTATCATACATAAGGCCTCGTGTACTTCGTTTGTATGATTTACATCAATTAATTTATGAAAACGAATTAAAAAATTTATCTAATATCCCTGTAGAAAAAGATAGACAAAAAATAGAAGAAAATCTCAAAACAAAAAAAGAAACTTTCGATCAGCTATGGAAACAATATTTAGGTAAGAAAAAATCTTTAAAAGATCAATATATAAAATCTTTAGAAGAAAATTATGAAAAAAAATTAGCTATTCTTGAGCAATTAAAAAATATAATAGATAATAACGAAATTCCTCTAAAAGAGGCGTTTGATCATTTTAATCAAATACAGGAAGAGTGGAAAGCTATAGGTGCAGTGCCACATAATAAAGCTAATGATTTATGGATGCGCTTCAATCATTATGTAGATCTATTCTACAAAAAAGTAGAACTTTTGAAAGAAATGATAGAGATAGACCAGCGAAAAAATCTAGAAGCTAAAATAGAACTTTGCGAAAAAGCTGAGTCACTTTTGATGGATGAAACTATCTCTCCAAAAGATGCATATAGACAAATATATGAACTTTTTGATCAATGGAAACAGATCGGTCCTGTACCTAAAGATAAAAAAGACGAAATATGGGAAAGATTTCAAACAACCCTTGATAAAATAAAAGACAATTATCGCAATTCAATAGAGCTACAAAAACAACGAAGAGAAAATAATCTAGAAGCCAAAAAAGCTATTATTGACAAAATGAAATATATCTTATCCGAAGAAATAGTAACTCACGATGATTGGCAGAAAAAAACTAATGAGGTACAAGATCTTTTTAATGTATGGCGTTCCATAGGACCTGTACCTAAAGAATACAATGAAAGTATATGGGTGGAATTTAAATCTCTAATGGACAAATTTTACCAAAATAAAAAAGAATATTATGAAATTCTAAAAATTGAATGGCAAGAAAATTATAACAAAAAATTAAGTATTATAAAACAAACTGAAAAACTCGTAAATAGCAATAATTGGAAAAAAGATACTCAAACTATTCTAAAACTACAAGAAGAATGGAAAAAAATTGGTTTCATACCAGCTGAGAAAAATGAATATTTATGGCATAGATTTAGATCTGCTTGTGATCAATTTTTTGCTAATAAAGAAATGTACTATGCTAATCTCGCAACTGCAGAAGTAGAAAATTTATATAAAAAAGAGGCTATTCTTAAAGAATTAGATGATTTTCAATTTAATAATAATCCAAAAGAAGATCTCGAACGTCTAAAAGCAATACAACGTCAATGGTACGAAATAGGCAATGTACCTTATAAAGAAAGAAAAAGAATACAAGATACTTTTAGACAAAAAATAAATTCCCTTTTTGATCAGTTAAAAGGTGTTAGAATAGATGAAAGTAATGATGAATTCAAACAACGTATTGAAAAAATATTAGAGCATAGTGGTGGATTAAAAGAAGCTAAAAGTGAATTATATAATCTAAATAATAAAATCAAAAAATTACGCTCAGATATTCAAACTTGGGAAAATAATCTTTCTTTTTTTAAATCATCAGCTAATGCCGAACTTTTATTACAAGAATACAAAAAGAAAATAGATAATGCTAAAACTGATCTTAAAATTTTGGAAGAAAAAGCTAAATATCTTAGGCAAGCTGTTAATGAGTCAGAAAAAAATTGATATTTTATAAAAAATAAATTGTCCTGGTTTTTTCATAATTAATAACCCCCTTAGTTATCACTAATCTTTGACAAGATCTGTGAATGGTAGTTAATGACTGATATAGTTTGCAGAATTTAAGGCTTTTTAAAAAAAAATTATTAAAATTCAAACAATATATTACAGCTTTGTAAATTAAAAATAGTTTTCATTTTTCTAATAAATACTAAATTTGTAAAAAATACGTAAATTAATTTATAACTTATTAATAAAATTAATTATGGATAATACTATTGACATAGCATCTTTAAACCAAAAGATAGAAGAAGCGAGCAGATTCATAGATTTGATACAAATGGAGCTAAGCAAAGTAATAATTGGGCAAAAGCACATGACAAATTGCTTAATCATGGCTTTACTCACTAAGGGACATATTTTATTAGAAGGAGTACCTGGATTAGCAAAAACACTTAGCATTAAATCATTAGCCTCTTGTATACAGGGAGATTTTAGTCGTATTCAATTTACGCCCGATCTATTACCTGCCGATTTGATAGGCACTATGATATTTAGTCCACGCTCAGAAGAATTTCAAGTACGCAAAGGCCCCATCTTTGCAAATTTTATTTTAGCTGATGAGATAAATAGAGCTCCAGCTAAAGTACAAAGTGCTTTATTAGAAGCTATGCAAGAAAGGCAAGTAACCATAGGCAATAATACTTATCCATTACCAGATCCATTTATAGTGATGGCAACCGAAAATCCTTTAGAACAGGAGGGCACTTATCCACTACCCGAAGCACAAGTAGATCGCTTTATGATGAAAGTTTTAGTAGATTACCCACAAAAAAATGAACTCAAATATATCATAGAGCTCAATTTACAAGAAAAATTTCCAACCATAAATGCTGTGGCCACTCCCAAAGACATTAAAAATGCACAAAAATTAGTACTAGAAATTTATATGGATGAAAAAATACGTAATTACATAATAGATATTAACTATGCAACTATACAACCCGAAGCTTATCGATTGCCACAATATAAAAATATGGTTCGTTACGGTGCCTCCCCTCGAGGTGGCATTTATATGTCTTTAGCAGCTAAAGCTTATGCATTTATTCATCATCGTGGTTATGTGATACCCGAAGATGTGAGAGCTGTGGCTTTCGATGTATTGCGCCATCGCATTGGTATGACTTATGAAGCTGAAGCCGAAAATATTACAACAGATCAATTCATAGCTGATATATTAAATGTAATAGAAGTACCATGAGTCTAAGTGTAGAAGATCTAAGAAAAAAAGTAAGATATATCTCTATCACCGCCCGCAAACTCTCTAATCAAATGTTTGCTGGTCAATATCAAAGTGCCTTCAAAGGTAAAGGCATGGCCTATGCTGATCTGAGAGAATACGTTTATGGAGACGATATTAGAGATATCGAATGGAATGTAACAGCTCGCCATAATCATCCATACATAAAAGTTTATCAAGAGGAAAGAGAACTTACATTGATATTAATGATAGACGTTAGCCGCTCTACTATTTTTGGCAGTACTGGTAAAATGAAAAATGAACTTATATCTGAAATAGCCGGTATACTAGCATTCTCTGCATTGAAAAATAATGACCGCATCGGTGTAATATTATTTTCTGAAGTTATAGAAAAATTTATCCCCCCTAAAAAAGGATTATCTCATATCCTCACTATAATAAGAGAAATCCTAGCATATGAACCCGAAAATCCAAAAACTAATATTAAGAAAGCCTTAGAATATCTAAATCATGTAATACCTAAAAGAAGTATAGTTTTTTTAATATCAGATTTTTATGATACTCAATATGAATTAGCTATGGGTATTACTAATAAAAAGCATGATTTCATAGCTATGCAGATAGTGGATAGACTCGAAATAACACCCCCTACCGAAGGTTTTGTCATTACCTGTGATGCTGAAACCGGACAATTTGTACCTCTAGATTTTAACAATCCCAAAACTGTAACTGCCTGGAAAGATGTTTATCAAGTGCATTATAACTATTTGGAAAAAACTTGCAAAAAACACAATATAGACTTGCTATCTATTGACACTGAAATAGATTACATCCCTTTGCTTTCTGCTTTGTTCAAAAAAAGAGAAAAAAGATTAGTTTAGTTTTGACGTTTATAATTTAAAACTATAGAATAATGATGATCAAAAAAAAAAACAACTTACAACATAAAACAGATGAGTTTGAGTATATACAGTAGCAACTAGTGTTTTTTTGAAAAAATGTAAATAAAAAAATTATGTTTAGATCTAACTTTTCTTATAAAATGTATACTTTTATAATAATAATTTTATCTTTAACTACTTTATTAAATGCTCAAGACATTGATATATTTCAAAGAGTTGAGATTTCAAAAGATACCATATATATAGGTGAATTAGCAAATATTAAAATAATAATAAATTCACAAAATACACAAATAGATTCTATTAGTTCAAAATTTATTAAAAAAACTCCAAAACAATTATATATATCTATAGATCATCCCTGGATAAAAACAAATAATCACACTTGGGAAAAACGCTATTCAATAACAGCCTTTGACTCTGGTAATTTTTTTCTACCACAATTAAATATAAAACTTTGGTATAAAAACAAACAAAAATTAACAAATTTAATAATAGATAGTATAGGATTTAATGTAGTACCTATGCCGATAGATACATCAAAGGCTTATAAACCGATTAAAAATATATATGATATTTCTCAACCTCCATTGAAAAGTAAATGGTGGCTATGGCTAATAATCAGTATAAGTGCTATTATACTAATATTGATAATAATTTTAATATATAGAAACAATAAAATCAGAAAAGAACAAAAAAGTTTGTATTACAATCCTGAGCTAACCCCTATAGAGGAAGCTATGCAAGCTCTGAAACAGTTAAAGGAAAATAATAGTATCGCTCAAATGAATGCAAAAGAATATTATACTATCCTGACAGATACCTTAAGAAGATTTATATTGAGAATATATAATATAAAAACCTTTGAAATGCTTTCATCAGAAATATTTTTAGAAATGCATAAATATTGTAACTCTACTGAATGGTTAGCTAAGCTTCAACAATTTTTAAACACCTCAGATCTTACAAAATTTGCCAAATACACTCCTACCCTAGAAGAAAGATATAGAGATTATGAATTTTGTAATCAATTTATCAATTATTTATGGGAGCAAGAGCAATTAAAGAAAGAGCAATATGAATAATTTAGTCTTCGAATATCCTTATGTTTTATTACTATTAATACTCATTCCGATTTTGTGGTGGTGGAATGTAAAGAAACGTTCGTATCATAAATATAATTTTATTAAATGGCCACACATACACGCATTACCATTGAAAACTAAAGGTATTAGAACCTTTTTATTCAATTCACTACCTTATCTCAGATTATTAGCTTTAGCATTTATAATAATAGCTATGAGCAGACCACAATTAAAAAATGTCTCCTCATCAGTAGAACATGAAGGAATAGATATAGTATTGGTCAATGATATCTCTGGCAGCATGCTAGCACAAGATTTCATTCCTAATAGATTAGAAGCAGCAAAAAATATTGCAGAAGACTTTATAAATAAAAGACCTAATGATAGGATAGGATTAGTAGCATTTAGTGGATCCGCATATACAGCTTGCCCTATTACTTATGATCATGAAATTTTGAAATATCAATTGAAGCAATTGCGAACTGGCATTATAACTGATGGTACAGCTATCGGAGATGGAATAATGGTAGCAATATCTTGGCTTCAAAAAAGTGATGCTAATAGCAAAGTAATGATATTATTAACTGACGGCGTAAATAACGCTGGATATGTAGATCCTGTTACAGCAGCACAAATAGCACAAACTATGGGAATACATATCTATACCATAGGGGTAGGCACTCGAGGCAAAGCACCATATCCTTTTCAAGATCCTTTTGGACGTATTGTTTATGATTATGTAGAGGTATTAATAGATGAAGATTTGCTAATAAATATAGCAAATAATACTGATGGTAAATATTTCAGGGCTACTGATAATGAATCACTTAAGCAAATTTATGAAGAGATAGATCAATTAGAAAAAACTCGTTTTCATTATAGTACCATTGTATCACATCAAGATATTTTTGACATTCCATTGTTTATAGCTCTGATTTGCTTACTATTAGAAGGTATTTTAAGATGGGGTATAATAAAACAAAGAGTATAAACGATGAATAATTTAAACAAAAAAATAATTATGTAATTTATATTAATAATAAATTTATGCGAATAGGTAATAAAAATCCTATATATGTAGAAGAAAATTTATTGAATATTTTTAAATTCCTAAGATATCATATAGGTACACATCAAAAATACAAATGCTTAATACTAGCTGATGAATTAGTAGCATCTATTTATGAAAATGAATTAAACTATTTAATTAATTATCCATATTTTAATCACGTTAGATTATTGAAATATAATGTAGATGAAAATGTAAAAAATATAGATAATATAAAAAATATATGGGATACATTAAGTAATGATAAATTTAATAAAAAAGATTTATTAATAAGTATAGGTGGAGGTACTATTAGCGATATAGCTGGTTTCGCATCTGCTACATTTAAGAGGGGAATTAATTTAGTGATAATCCCCACTACATTATTGGCAATGACAGACGCTAGCATAGGAGGCAAAAATGCAATTAATTATAAAAATATAAAAAATGAAATAGGAACATATTATTCTCCATTATTTACTTATATCTATCCTAATTTTTTAAATTCTTTACCAGAAATTGAAATATTAAGTGGCTTCACAGAAATAATAAAACACGCATTATTAAATAATAAAGATTCGGTAAGAGAAATTTTAAATTTAGATCCACGTAAGCTACCTCCCATTTCAATATTAAAAAAGTCGATTCAATTTAAACATCATATAGTAAGAATAGATCCAAATGAAAAAAATAGAAGAAAAATTTTGAATTTAGGACATACACTTGGGCATTGTTTTGAATCTATAAGATTTTCTAATCATTTACCTACTTCTCATGGAATATGCATAGCATGGGGGCTACAATATACAATTAAAATTTCAGAATATTTATTAAATTTCCCACCATATTGGTCTAAAAAAATAATTGAATGGTTGCAAACTTGGTATGGAAAACCACCAAAAATCAAATTTAATGATCTTCTACCTTATTTATTACAAGACAAAAAAAATAGTGATGATAAAATAACATTTATACTCTTATATGCACCTGGAAAGCCAAAAATTCATAAATTTAATATACAAGAATTAAAAAAGATTTATGATAAATGTTTTCATGATTTTGCTTCATAATATATTGAATTGTGTGGTAAAGATGAGGAATAGAGGATTTTTTTTATATGTTTAAATTAACAAAGTAGGTATTAAATATAATTTTTATATTTTTGCAAAAATTTTAGGCTATAAAAAAAATCGTAGAGAATACCAGCAAATACCTTGCTATGAGTAAGGAAGAGAATAAAGAATTCTTAGACAACCTTTAAAATTAGAAGCCGATGTAGTCGATTATCAAGGTCTGAAAATACTCAGTGCCCCACCACTCTGTCCAGACTGTCGAAGCAATCACATCATTAAAAATGGTTTACAAAATGGGATGCAAAACTATTGCTGCAAAGACTGTGGCAGACAATTTAGAGTTACCACAGGTACTTTTGTTTACAGGTTACAAAAGAAAGAGAAAATGCTTGATTACATCAGATGTATGGTAGCAGGCAAAAGTCTCAGAGCTTGTGCAGCTGAAGTTGGCATCAGCTTACCAACAAGCTTCGCTTGGCGACACAAAATATTGGCAGCTTTACAAAGTTTCGAAGATAATATCAATTTTTTCGGTGTAGTAGAGATGGATGAACTATTGATGGATTATTCCGAAAAAGGCAGAATATACAAAAATGCCGAAGAGCTGAAGCGAGCTAGGAAGCAAAAGTCAAAGAAAGTAGCCGTATTGGCTGCCACTGATAGAGCTGGTAACTTATTATTCAAAAAATTTGATGGCAAAAAGCTAAGTTCAGAACAGATAGAGCAATTTCTGAAGGCTAAGATGCCAAAGGATGGAGTCATGTGTAGTAGTAATAAAAAAGCATTCAAAAATGTTAGAAGAAATGTAATCAAGCACAAAGAAATAGTAACTAGCAATAAGCAAAAGCGAGGTATATATAGCTTAAGTACCGTTAAGAAAAAGGCTAGTGAATTCACGAATTGGATATATTTCAAATTTAGGGGCGTAGCTACCAAATACCTGCAAAACTACATTATGTGGTATGTAGTGATGGGTAAATACCTCACAGGCAAGACTATAAGCAATACTGGGCGAATGCTCAACCTCGCATCTTCGGACAGGTGGGCGTGGTATCGGTATAGAGAGTTAGTGAATATAACATATGTTGATTGAAACATATATTAGTTTTATTATCTTTCTCAAACTCATTTTCATAAATATATTTTATTATCCCTATATAATGTACTATTGACATGACACTTTAAACAATCAACTAACTTAATATATGAGTCTACTCTGAAAAGTTCAAGAACTAAATTTAATACTATTTAAGGTTGGTTTATCTATATATTGTCATTTTTTATCTTCAATTTATGTTAATTTATTTTTAGAGAAAAAATATTTATAATACTAATAGTTGTGTTCCACATTTATGAAATAATGATAATAATAAAATTCAACTCGCTAAAAGAAGAGCAATAAGGCAATAAAAATATAAACAATTTTATTAATATTATATATTTTTTATGTGCTAAACTAAAATTCGATTAACCACACTATCTGTAATAGAATGTAAATAATTAAAATTCTAAATCAACTTCTGTAAGTAATGAATTGCATTAATACTTATTATTATTTTTTTTTTTGAATTTTGTAACTTTTTATAATCTTAAATCGTTTTACTATTAAAAAAGGATAAATTATGAAAACGAAAGTTTTAACCCTAGTAACAGTTTTAATATTAATTATTACATCTGTAAATGCGCAAAAAGTAGAAAAAAATCTTGGAGAAATTGAAAAATTAAATTTAACAGGTGGTTTGTATATTCTAAAGCAAGGACAAGGAAAATTAATTTATGAAGCTAATGCAGACAATAACATAGCTATTCTATACGATTCTATTAATAAAATATTAGATATAGAAACTGTAAACAAAATGGAGATCTATTTGCCAAACATTAAAGAATTAAATTTAACATTGGCAAGCAGATTGACTTGTAATGATACATTTCAAACGAATTATTTGAAAATCACTGCAAATGAAGCTTCTATGTGCGAAATCAATGTTTTATGTGATACTTTAGAACTTGTAGCTGAAGAGGCAAGTTATATAAATGTTAAAGGTGAATGTAACTATCTTAATATCAAAGCTAGCGAAGTGAGTTACATAAATGCTACAGATATAAATGCTAAAACAGTATACGTAGAAGCAAATGAAGTTAGTAAAGTGAAAGTAAAAGCTACTGATACTTTAGAAATAATATCTAATAATGCATCATTTGTTACATACTATGGCACTCCTAAATATGTTAATATTGAAGATGATAGTTTTATAAAAAATAAATATATCAAACAATATGATACCTTAGATAAATTTGATAAAAAAATATCATTTGAATTCCCATTTTCAGATTTCATATTTGATGATGAAAATAATGAAGAGGATAGTGATACAAAAAATCAAATACAAGACAAATCTGATAAGAAAACAAAACAATCTAACAAAAAGGTAGAATTTAGTGGACATTGGGCATCGTTAGATTTTTTGTTTACTAATTATGCAGATCCATCCTTATCATATTCATTACCGCCTAATTATGATTTTTTAGATATATATTTTCCTAAATCTTCGGGAGTGCAATTCAATTTTTTTCAACAGTCCATTCCTTTTAATAAAAATGGTACCTTAGGTATGGTTACAGGCTTGGGTATTCAATGGGTAAATTATAGATTTGGACAAAAACCTATTATCACTGATACTAAGAATGGGATAAGCTTTTTAATAGATACTGCTAAAAACGTCAAAAAATCTAAACTGACCGCAAGTTATTTACAATTACCATTATTATTTGAATATCAAGCAAAAACTAAACCATATTTTCATATAAGCGTAGGAGCTATCGGAGGCGTATTGATAGGTAGTCATACTAAAATTGTTTACTCTTCACCAGATAAGGTAGAAAAAGAAAATGGAATAAATAGCTTATATCCATTTAAATATGGGGTAGTTTGTAGATTTGGCATTAAACATTTATCATTTACAGTTCAATATAATTTTTCACCGTTATTTAAAGAAAATAAAGGCCCTGAAGTTATGCCATTAGAATTTGGTGTTACATTAATATCTTTTTAAAATAAGACTAACAAAGTAAAGATAGTTAATTACCAAAATAAAAAGGATACACTAAATCTCGCATATTATTTAATCTAAAAATTTTAGTGTATCCTTTTAACTTTTTTAATAAATTCTAAAAAAAGTTATAATATTATTCCTATATTATTTATTTTTTCATTTAATAAAATTTTATAATTAGTTGTAAATAAAGTTAATACGATTAATTAATTGTACTGCTCATAATAATATAAAATTCAACAAAAGTTTTATTAAAAAAAATTGAACTAATTCAAGTATGTATTGCTTAATATGCTGTTTTATACGAGCTTAATAGTTTTAAAAATTAAAAATAGAATTTTATAGTTGATAAGGTGAGAGATAATAATATTCTTCAATGTTTAAATAAACACAGGACTTGCTCTCAAGTCCCTATATACATACCACGCTCGTCTGTCTGATGATGCGAGATTGAGCATCCTACCTACATCGGGCACCACATTGTTTAACAAATATTTATGCATCACTACATACCACATTATATAGCTCTGCAAGTACTTAGTAGCCACACCTCTGAATTGATTATTTATCCAGCCAACAAAAGTATTTACATGTCGCCTAATGGTTGCTACACTGTATACTCCTCGTTTCCTTACCCTATCTATCACTATTTCTTTTCGCTCAAGATTCTGACTCTTTAACTTTCTAAACTCATCATTGTGTCCGAAACATATCACACTATTAGCTGATACTTTGGTATTTAGCAATTGCTCTATTTGCTCGCGTTTTATTTTACCTAAGCCTAATTGCTTAAAAAGCATATTGC
>Ga0208564_1000275_pt1 | contig 48085 bp, 44 predicted proteins | sample AD_UKC073_MetaG_FD_184439 | JGI IMG/M metagenome (GOLD analysis project Ga0208564, IMG submission 184439) | Active sludge microbial communities of municipal wastewater-treating anaerobic digesters from USA - AD_UKC073_MetaG (SPAdes) (version 2) | ecosystem: Engineered > Bioreactor > Anaerobic >... | reverse complement strand
ATTGAGATTATTAATATTTTCAAGTATAATATTCATATAGAGACTCAACTCCTTTACCGGGTGTTTGGGTCTCTATTTCTATATTTATACCTCCTTTTCCTGCTTCCTACTTAAATTTTACACTATCTTTCAGGTTTTTTTAAACCACCCATAAACTTATTCAAATCTCCAGGCATCAAAACAGAAGCCGTCTCCGGCAAAGATGAAAAACAGGTCCTTTTTGCCTGTCACCTTTTTAACATCTACAGTAACCTCTACGAAGTTATCTAGACTTCCTGTATTAGGCACCTTTAAGTAAGCAATAGCCTCATCATTGATCATACCAGCAACTATCTTGATTGCATTACCATCTGTAACACTGGCCACCTTGGCCGTAAAGGTCTCTGGCCCTTCCTCCCCAAAATCTACCCCTGCCAGGCCAATATAACTGCCTGTGCTCATCTCCTTGACTACCATATTGATCTGGCCAAATTCATGGCTGGGTTCTGTAGTCCTGCCTGTACTTATACCGGCACACCAGGCCATGGTTTCTGCCTCATTTATTTGATAGGGATTCAAACTCCCTACCTGTTCAACTCCCTTTTTACTGCCGATAACAGGCTTAATACTACCATCATCATTAAACTCTACTTTATCTACATGGGTACTGCGATAACCATTGGCTATCCCCATCTGCTGGCGTAAAAGCTCGGTATGATAAAACAAATACCATTTACCCTTAAATTCAATCAGGCTGTGGTGGTTATTGCCCCAGACCCCGAAGAATATACCTGGATTCCGGAAGATTTCTCCCTGATACTCCCAGGGGCCCATTGGGTGATCACTGGTCATATAAGCAATGGAAGCAGTAGAAGGTTTGTGGACACCACCGGCTTTGCTGCGGTCAGCCCAGTTAGAGCAATAGGAATAATAATAGGTATCCCCGATCTTATTTACAAAAGCAGCCTCAAAGAAATAAGGGGCTTCTACTACTTCCGGTGTCCCGGCTAAACTGATCATGTCTTCACCTAACTCAACTACCCTGCCTGAATTAGGCATGGCTTCCTTCCCTTCCGGTACTCCGCCACCGAAATAGAGATAACCTTTACCATTATCATCAATCACCACTGCCGGGTCAAAGAGCCAGGGTACCCCCCCAACATTGGCTGTAGAACGGGAAATTAAGGCTTTGCCAAGGGGATCAGTAAAGGGCCCTACCGGATTATCACTGGTCAATACCCCAACACCATTGGCATTATCGGCAAAATAAAGAAAGAATTTATCCTGGCCATCTATATTTTTATAAATTGCTGCCGGTGCCCAGGATTTATCTGCCCACTTTGCCTTTCCCAGATATCTCCTGCCAATTTCAATGGTACCATGGTCTGTCCAGTTAACCAGATCAGCAGAAGACAAACGGTTTAAGGTATGAATCTGGGAATAATCATTTTCCAGTATATTACCCTTACTGTCATAACGGTAAATATCATGAGTCATATAGACATAAACCCTGTCTTTATAAACCAGTGCATAGGGATCTGCACCAAACCTGTGGGTCATGATGGGATTGTGGTGGTGAAAATATTTGTAGCCAGTGGCCAACCTGATACCTTCAAATAAGCTGGCCAGGTCATCTTCAGCATAAAGCCTCCCCATACCCGTAAACAAAATAACTGCCAGTAGCAAAAGCATCAAAACTCTTTTTCTGAATTGCATTCAAATGTTTCCTCCTTCTAAAATATTCATTAATACAGGGCTCAATTTTTAACAGGATACTTACATAATTAATAGAGCCCATAAAAAAATGTGTAAACTTCCTATCTCTATTCTTGCACATTTTCAGAAAATATTCAATTAAGCAGGCCTTCAGGCTGACTTTCCTTGTACTTTCTCAAAAGATACATGTACTTTCTCTCTGCAGCACCAATCAGGTAAGAAGCATGGTCAATCAATTCCGGCTCTGTTGCATTATCAAAGTATTCCAGGGCCAGCTTCCACTCCCGGTAGGCTTCTTTTAAATTCTCCTCCAGATCCGGATCCGCCTCCCTGATAATTTCTTTTTCTACCAGAATATGCTGTGCCTTCTTTTTTATCTTCTTCCCTATCCTCTGCAGGAATCTATCGATTTCACTTCTTAATAGAGTCAGCCTTTGCCTGAAATCCAGCGCTTCCATCTTGATACCCCCTACCTCTATACCCACAGTCTCAAAGCATTATTTTACCAGCATCAATCTAACCCCCAGGGCCAGAAATACTATCCCAACAAGCTTAAGCCAGCTAAATGGAACCTTCTCCATGCCAAAGGCTCCTAGATAATCCAGGACACAGGCCGTAGAGACCTGAGCTGTAACAATTGCTGTGGTAGCCACTGCCATGCCCAGTTCCGGTATGCTGACGATAACAGTATAAGTAATAATTACCCCCAGAAGGCCACCCAAATACAGATACCAGGGAGCCTCCCTCCAGGCCTCTATATTTCCTTTCTTAATGTTTAATAAAATTAAAATAATAAATATTAGAGCTGCCGAAAGGTGAGCAATAAAGGAGGCTTCCAGGATGCCAATCTTCTTGCCTAACATGGAGTTCATGGAACCCTGCAAAGCCATAGTCAAGCCTGCCAGGGCAGCTATAGCTAAATATATCAAAGAATGTCCAAGCAAGGAAACACCTCCATCTACACTGTAAGTATATTTTCCGCAGGATTAATGGGGATTATACATCAATGACTTATTATCCATAAAATAAAAAAATGGGAAGATACATTCCCATTGTTCTTTATCTAAAGGAGTATTTATTTATTTGTTATATACCTAAATATTTCTTCCAATCCATTTTTTCAAATCTCATAAAGGCCTTTCTATATTGGTCATCAAAAGTATCTCCCGTTGGGCGTGGTAAGTTTTCATTAATTTTGTTAAAGATATCTTCAGCTTCGCTTTTACCAAGCTTGCCGAAATATACGCATAAAGCCAAAATATTATTATGTGTAAGTGTAATGAATTCCTCCAACCACTTAAACTCAGTATAATTATCTGATATTATAATTGGTATCCTCATTGCATAGGCGTAACCTGCACATTCACTTTCTCCCGGGCCTATTACTTCTATCTTATCTTTAATAATAACTCTTGCAAGATAATTTAAATACTTATCTTCCTTCCTATCAACTATCTTGAATATGCTCTCTTCTTTGCAAATAGCTTTATTTATAGTAGTATAATACCTTCCTGCATTTCCCTTTATTTCTTTTTCATACACATATTGTGGAATAATGATTTCCTTAAATAAGAGTTCTAAAACATCCAATCTGTTTACACTAGCTAAATTAATTAAGATATCTGCATCAGAAATAGCTGCAGAATACCTCATTCTAAAAACTCCTCTTCCAGGGGCTCTTGATATCCGAAAGTTTTCGGAGAAAAGCCGATAAATTCTAGACAGTTTTTCATATTTTTATAAGAAATATTTCCCCGTTCATAATTAGTCCTTATAAATTCTATATACTCTCTAGGCACATACGTTACTTTAGATGGAACTATCAAATCAATATCATAACCTTCTTGCCTGGTTAAAGACTTAAGCAGTTCCTCATTTCCCCGTGCACAGATTTCTACCAGTTCATCATATCTATCAAGAGAACATAAGTCTAGTTGTATGAGTCTCTTCAACATGGCCTTATAACTTACTTTAAAAAAATTGTGCATCCTGATAATATGTCTTGGTAAGACACTGTCCTTATCTACATTAACGATTTTATAAAATACTTCTTTTACATAATCCTCAGGCATCAATAATTCAGCAGCAAATATATTTGCCTTTTCATCTTCTGATTTATATTTTTCATCATCCGGAATAATCGTTTCTCTCTTCAGAATATCAGCATTATAGGTCAGATGATATAATTCGTGGGCACCGGTAAAACGTTCATGTCCCAGAGTAAATCTACTATTTAGAAAAACAATAAATTCCTCATCAATATAAGTGGTAAATCCTGACAATTCATCTGTAACCAGTGGCTTTCTTATTAACAATGCAGCTTCTGACAAAATGTCAAATATATCGGAAAGCCCTTTTCTGGCATATATTGTTCTGACTGTTTCTGCCAGTTCTTTAACCTCCAGTCTAAAGGGCTCTTCCGGAAGATTTAAATCCTTTTTTCTCAATCCAGACACTCCTCCCAAAGTGGCTTTCTCTTTTTGGGTTTAAACTTACCCTCATAAATCCTTTTTTGAGAGATAAAAGCTTTAATCATATCCTGAAGTTTTTCCACCTCTTCAAGTGTTTCCTGTGAAAAATTAGTCCTTCTAAAAAGGGTAACTAAATCATTTTCTTCATATTCTTCAAAAAGACTATTAATATCTATATCCAGTATTTTACATAGAGCATTTAACTCCATAGCTGATACAGTTCTTTTGTCATTTTCTATTTTGCTTAATGTCTCTCTACTCATATTAAGATTTTTTTCAGCCAGTCTCTTCACCACTTCTTCCTGACTCAAATCCTTTTCCTCCCGGGCCAGTTTTAATTTCAGCCCGATAGAAATTTCTTCCTTCATAATCGTCCTCCTTTCTGTAATATTATATTACACCTTTACATATTAGTTGTCAATATGTTGCGCGTTTTTGTAACAAATTATTACTATAAAAACCCCTGGCATAAACTAAAAAGTTATTAAAATTGACTATACTTAAATATTTAGATAATATAATGATTAATGAGAGCCTCTGAAGGGGATCTTTCTATCTTAATATTTATAAGGGAGGAATTTTTATGCTTAAAGAATTCAAAGACTTTGCCACCAAGGGTAATGTTCTTGATCTGGCCATTGGTGTTGTCATCGGGGGTGCTTTTGGAAAAATAGTTACATCCCTTGTCAATGATATTATTATGCCTCTGGTGGGATTGTTATTGGGGAAAATAGATTTTTCAAATCTCTTTATTGCTTTTGGTAATGGAAGCTTCAAAACCCTTGAAGAGGCTAAAGAAGCTGGTGTGCCAACCTTAAATTACGGCTTATTTATCAACAGTGTTATCGACTTTCTAATTATATCTTTCTCCATCTTTTTAGTAGTCAGACAGGTCAACCGTATTAGAAAGAAAAAAGAGGAGCCTGCTCCTGTAACAACCAAAAAATGCACATATTGTTTAAGCCAAATACACATTGATGCTACAAGATGTCCTCATTGTACATCATCGTTATAATATTGAGTTTGCTTTTCTTTTTACCCTGAAGAAACTAATACAGCACCTATGGCCATAAGGCCACCAGGCTCTTTACCAGGCTTACTTTATATCATCAATAAAATAACCTGTTAGCTTAATAATACTCCTGAATAAGGAATCCCTTGAGTTTTTCCAGGGTTCATCAACAAAGCGGTAGTCAAATTTCTTAATAAACCAGTTTAACTCATCATTCAGCCTTTCCATATTTTCCAGCTGAATTTTATAATTCAAGTTCAAAAATTCCTCTTTTACCCGTTTATCATAAAGTCTATTGGCCTGTTTAATAACCCTATGGAAATGCCCCAGGCAATAGCCTTTTGAGCTTTCATATAAGGCCCTGAACTCCTTATTTTTCTCCCATAATTTTACCAGGGTCTCTATATACTCTGACATAGTCTTATCAATATGTTTGCATAGATAACACTCTTTATCCTTATTTGAACTTTTTTCATTGCTATTTTTCCTGGAGAAGATATTAACCAGGGAATGATCAGGCTTGGCCCTGTTTTTTTCCTTTTCCATATCCTTGATTTCATAAGAAAAAAGTCTGGCAACAATTAAAGCCAATCCCAATTTATCCGGATACTCAAAAAGTTTTCTGAAATGATTTTCACAAAAAATATAGTCCTTTAACTTTTTGTTAAACTCCACATCCATGACTGTGGACCCATCCAGGAGCCTGTCTATGTATTTTTTTTCAATATCCATCTCTATTACACATAATGGACACTCTTTATCTTCCCTGAAAGCATCCCACAATGGGATAGCAAAGATTTCTTCTTTCATCAAATATCCCCTCCTGGTATTCCTGCTAGCCTGTCACCGTGCGACTAATAAATCGTTGAAAATATCCATTACTTTCTTTATAAAAAATAAAAGCCCTACCTTTACAATAAATACTTTCAAAGTAGGAGCCAGCCAGATTTCCCCTGCAAGGTGGATCCCGGTACCATAATTATATATTATTATAGCATAGATTGTCTGAAATTGATATATTATTCCTTAGCCCTCCAAATCCTCCTGTCTAAATAAAAAACATGGCCAACCGGGCTCCCTGGCCCTGCTCAACATCTTATGATTTAATCCTTTTGCTATTTTATCAACTTAGACATTAACATTAAAACTTAAGTTGTCAAAAAATAAAGCCACCCTGCAAGGTGGCTAATAGTTAATTCTACCTGAAGTGGCAACCGCATCTTGCGGTTTCACTACTTACTTTTAATTATCATAATTATAATACAAAAATAAGAAAATTAACCATATAATAAAGTATTTTTCCAGAATATTTCACAAAACTATATATACACAGATAACTATTGAATAAGATATTTAAATATATACTTTCATTCTTTTAAATTTTAGTAGTTAACTGACTTTCAAGTTCATCCAACATATTCATTATAGTATCTACTTTTTCTACTATGCGTTTTTGTTCTGCAAGAGGTGGAAGAGGTATTATCATTTCATTTACTGTTGACGCTGTTACAGCTAAGAATGTTGTACCTGTTGCTTTTCCAATTAGATAATCCTCAAAAGCTTTAATAATGTAGAAATAATAATTATTAGGTATGTTTCCCAAGCTGGTAATAGCACATAATCCTCTACCAATACAAACTTCTCTATCTGTAATATTAATAACTCCTACAGGTGCTCTAACTGATAATAGAATATCTCCTGGTAGTGCAATTTTCTTAGGATCAGTTGTAAATTTATCGCTTTTTTTTAGATACTTACCCCCAAAAAATATCTTCCCTTGATGAAACTCTATTCCTTCATTATCGCTAACTGTCTCTCCTTTTGGCGATTGTCCCATATTTACTAAAGCAACTTCCCCCAACCTAACCCATTCCCAACTCTCAGGTATCTCAAAAGGCTTTTCTTCCTCTGTTATCTCTGGAAGTGGTTTTTGTTTCTTTATCTTCCCTTCCTTTACTAACTTGTCTCTTTCTTCCTTAATTCTCTCTAAAAGTACAGATGCTGGTTCATCATTAGGGTCTTGGGCTACTAGTTTCCCTTGTATAGCAAGTTGAAGAATTTTATCTTTTAGTCCCTGTATGTCCACTATTCTTCAACTCCCTTCAGTGCTTCAGAAATCTCCCCTAATAACCTATGGATATTATTAGACTTATCCCTCATTATAGTTAAAAGCTCATTTAAGCTGTATTCTTTTCCTTCACTTCCATTATTAGGGTTTTTTATATCTAAATTGTAATTAGATTCTTCTATTTCTTCTACAGTTACTGAATAAGCATTTTTGTCTTCTTTATCTCTATTGTGCCACCAGTCTTTTACTCCCTGCAAATGTTCTGTTTTTAATGGCCTTGTTTTTGTGAATCCATTTTTCAAGCCTTCTGGTAATGGTACTTGGTAATAGTCTATCTTCTCTGTAGGTTTGGATTTATCAAAGAATAATACATTGGTAGAAATCGAAGTATAAGGTGCAAATACTCCATTTGGCAATCTTACAATAGTATGTAGATTGAATTCACTTAGTAGTTTCTTTTTGATTGCAAGCTTTGCATTATCATCTCCAAATAAGAATCCATCAGGCAGTATTACACCTGCTCTGCCTGTTTCTTTTAATCTATACATAATTAGAGTCATGAATAAATCTGCAGTTTCCGATGTTCTAAATTCTGTTGGAAAATTAATTAAAATACCGTCTTCCTCAACTCCTCCAAAAGGTGGATTCATGGCTACTACATCATATTTATCCTTTTCTGTATAGTCCCTCACATTAGTTGAAAGGGAATTATCTCTTAAGATATCTGGACTATCTATATCATGCAATAACATATTTGTCATACATAATAGATGGGGCAGTGGTTTCTTTTCAATCCCAAATAGAGAAGATTGTACTATTCTCCTATCTTCCACAGTATCTATTTGTTTTTCTAAGTGCTTTAATGACGATACTAAAAAGCCTCCTGTACCACAGGCAAAGTCTGCTATCCTTTCTCCTATTTGAGGATTTAACATTTCTATTATAAAATCTGTCAAAACCCTTGGTGTATAGTATTCACCAGCATTGCCAGCACTTTGTAAATCTCTTAATATTGTTTCATACATATCATTAATAGCATGTCTATCTTCATAATCCTCAAAATCTAATTCATTTAATTTATTTATAACCTGACGAAGAAGGGTTCCAGACTTCATATAATTGTAGCTATCTTCAAATACGGATTTAACAATTAAAGCTCTTTTATCTGTAGTCTCATCCACTGTTAAATCTTTTAACTCCTTGAATAACCTTTCATTTACAAATTCTACAAGTTCATCTCCAGTCATTCCCTCTTCATCTTCTGCCCAGTTTCTCCATCTTAAATCTTCAGGGATAATAGACCTATAGTCTTCTTCAAATATTTCCCATTCTGCTTCCTTAGCATCGTAAACCTTTAAAAATAGCATCCATACTAATTGGGATATCCTTTGAGCATCTCCATCTACTCCTGCGTCTTGTCTCATTATATCTTGTACTGATTTTATAAATGAATCAATGGTCATATCGTTATATCCCCTTTCTTTACTTAAGTAAATGCTCCTTGTAAAGGAGCGTTTATGCATATATTTCTCTTTCTAATTCTTTTATTGTCTTAATGTACTTATCTCTCCCACCAAAGGCTTTTATTATCTTTGTAGGGCTTCCAATTTTTTTAAATGGATCTAGTTTAAGGATTTCCATACTTTCTAATTCTGTAATCCCTTCATTCATATATTTATCTAGAAGGGCTTCTAATACTTCCCTTGCCACATCTGAATATTTACTAAAATAGTCTCTCTTTTTAACATTATTGGCCCTTTCTTGCCTTGTAAGTGGCTTTTGGTCAAAGGCTAAATGAAGTATTAAATCAAAGTCATCTAGTTCTTTTCCAACCTCTTCTTTTACTGCATCTAGAAATACCCCTCTTTCCTTAAGCTCTTCAATAATAGCTGATTTTTTCTCTTCACTATTCCATCTATTTATAAATTCATTTAAGTCTGCATATTCATTTCTAATATTTTTTCTTGTATAATCCTTTAATGATTCGGTAACTAATTTGCCATCCTTATCATAGTATTCGACCCTTTCATTTACAACCATAACTTCTACATCATCTACTACATATTTAATAGTCCCACCGCCTACTTCTCCATCATCAATGCCAATGCCTCCTGTAGGAAAACCATCTCCAACCCCTTCATCTCCTTCAGTTTCATCTGGTGGAATGATTGGTTCATCAGGTTTTGGTTCATATATAACTACAGGGTCACCATCAAACTCTGGATCTGCAAAGAGCCTTGTTACTCCTCTAAAGTCCATAATGGTAAAGAACTGCTTACCGTATTCTTCCTTAATCCTTGTTCCACGACCTATTATTTGCTTAAACTCTGTCATACTGTTTATATTACTATCAAGGACTATTAGTTTACAGGTTTGAGCGTCTACTCCTGTTGTCAGAAGTTTAGACGTTGTTACTATAGTTGGATATTTACTTACAGGGTCTATGAAGTTATCAAGTTGGGCCTTGCCTTCTTCATTATCTCCTGTAATTCTCATAATATATTTGCTGTTTTCTTTTACTAAATCCGAATTCTCATTTACAAGGGCTTGTCTCATTCTTTCTGCATGGTCTATATCTACGCAGAAAACGATGGTTTTATCAAATCGATTAGTCTTCTTTAAGAATTCAGTAATTTTCTTTGCTACTATTTCCGTTCTCTTTTCAAGTATTAAATTTTCTATCAAAATCTGATACATTATATATCCTATCTTCTATAAGATTTCCATACTTATCTACTTTTCCCTTAGCAGGTCTATAGCCTTCCAAATCTTTATCTAAAGATACCCTAACCACTTTATAAGGTGCTAAAAACCCGTCCTCAATACCTTGTTTAAGAGAATATATGTATACTGGCTCACCAAAGTAATTGGATGTGGAAACATCTTTTGTTTCCTTAGGAGTTGCAGTAAGTCCAATCTGTGTAGCACTAGAAAAGTACTCCAACACCTCTCTCCAGGCAGAATTATCTTTAGCAGAGCCTCTATGACACTCATCTATTATTACTAAATCAAAGAAATCTGGGCTAAACTGTTTGTATATATCTTGCCATTCTTCACTGCCAGTCATGCTTTGATATAAGGCTAAATATATTTCATGGGCCTTGCTTACATTTTTTCTATTTACTTTTATCATTTTATCCCCAAAATGTTTGAAGTCATTAGCCATGGTCTGATCAACTAATATATTTCTATCAGCAAGAAATAGTATTCTTTTTTTAGTCCTTGATTTCCATAGCCTATATATAATTTGAAATGCAGTATATGTTTTACCCGTTCCTGTAGCCATTACTAAGAGAATCCTATCTTGCCCCTTTGCTATGGCTTCTATGGCTCTATTAATAGCTACCCTTTGATAATACCTTGGAGACTTACCACTCATATCAAAGAAATAATCCTCTTCTATAATCTTTTCTTCATGAGGCTGTATTCCTTTTCCTTTTTTATATCTTTCCCACAGTTCATTTGGGCCTGGAAATTCATCTAAACTTAACTCTCTTTCCTTACCAGTAAATCTATCATGTTCTATAAAGCCATCTCCGTTGGAACTATATATAAAGGGAATGTCCAATATTTCTGCATATTCAAGGCCTTGTTGTATTCCTGCTCCCATTGGCTTTTTATTGTCTTTTGCCTCTATTATTGCAAGTGGCATATTTGGCTTGTAGCTTAAAAGATAGTCTGCTCTTTTCCTTCTTCCCCTGGCAACAAGGTTTCCCCTTACAATAATCCTACCATCTGTGAAAGTGTACTCAGCTCTTACCTGGGCTTTAATATCCCATCCCGCTTTTTTTATAGCAGGAGTAATGTATTTCATCTTTATGTCTTCTTCTGACATAGCTTTTTTATTTATTGACACTCCCACTACCTCCTTCCCAATATATTGCTTGAAAAGTTATATAATTCGCACAATCATGTTATTAATATTATACCATATTTTATTGGCGTTAGGTATATAACTCAATTAACTCCTAATAACACATTACAACTATGATTTATTATTCTTTTACATCCTAAATCCTTAAATCCTTTTCCTGCTCTAACTATATAACCTGAAAATAAAGTTTTTCAAAAAAACTGGGGTATGGGGGGTGGGGGTTGAAATTTTTTAAATATGTAGCACAGTAATTTCAACGGGTTGGGGAATAAACGGAAATATATACGGATATAAAAAAGCAGGAGATACCTTGGATTTACTCCTACCTTTTCTCCTACTTTTGAAAAACTTTTTTTACTTGTGAAGAACTTTATTTTGATAGTGCATTCCTTTTTTTACCAGCTTAAATCTCTCGCCTGCCTTCCAGGGCCCGGGAGAGGGTTACCTCATCGGCATACTCCAGATCGCCGCCTACCGGCAAGCCATGGGCAATCCGGGTTACCTTTATCCCCAGGGGTTTCAGGATTCTGGCCAGATACATGGCAGTAACATCACCTTCAGTATCCGGATCAGTAGCCACAATCACCTCTTCCACACCCTCCTGTAGGCGGGGCAAAAGATTCTTCAACATAATCTCATCAGGGCCAATGCCATCCATGGGAGAAATTGCCCCGTGAAGCACATGGTATAGGCCGCGAAACTCACCGGTCCGCTCCATGGCAATTACATCCTTGGGACTCTCAACCACACAGATAATGCTCCGGTCCCTTTCCGTTGAAGAACAATAGATACATAAATCTGTTTCTGTCAGGTTATTACAGGCAGAACAATAATTTATCTTTTCCTTGGCCTCCAGCAAAGCATCAGATAATTCCCTGACACTTTCCTTGCTCATACCCAATATATAGAAAGCCAGTCTTTGCGCTGTCTTGGGGCCAATACCGGGCAGCTTACTTAATTCACCAATGAGTTTTCCCATTGGGCGGGGATAATGGCTCATTAGAACATCCCCGGGATATTCATCCCACCGGTTATCTTACCCATCTCCTGATTAATCATATCCTGTACCTTGCGTAATGCTTCATTTACTGCAGCCAAAATCAGATCTTCCAACATCTCTACATCATCAGGATCCACTGCCTCGGGGTCAATCTTGATATCCAGAAACTCCTGTCTCCCATTTACTACAACTTTTACTACTCCACCACCGGCAGTAGCCTCAAGAGTCTTCTCTTCCAATTCTTCCTGCATCTTGGCCATTTGTGCCTGCATCTGCTGGGCCTGTTTCATTAACTTGTTTATATTCATCTTTATAACCCCCTAATTTTTTTCTTTATCTTTTAATACTTCATAATCAACCTTTATAACTTTGCCATTAAAGGCCTTGATTATTTTATCTGCAACTGTTTCCTGGCCAGGCTTCTCCCTTTTGGCCGGGGGAACAGCTCCAGAAGGACTTGCTTTATTTACTTTTTTTTTAGTTGCTTCTCCCTCCAGGATAAAGACAGGTTCATAATTAAAACTGCAAACCTGGGAAATAGTTTTTTGAATTAAAGCAGCCTGTTGTTCTGCACTATTTTTATGGAATTTATAAGGGAACTGTATAGTAATATGATTCCCCTCTATAGCAACTGGTAAGCCGTCTTTTAAGATGGCATGAACAGAAATATCCTTACTTTTAATCTCTTTTAAGACAAGGGGCCAGAATTTCTCCTTAAACTCTTCTATACTATGGGCAGGAACAAGTCCAGCTCCTCTTTCCTGAATACTTTCAAACTCTTTCTTATCCCCTTCAGCACTTGCCGTATTGCCTCTTGCTTCTTTTTCAGCGTCTGGCCTATTGCTACTAGCATCTTTTTTTGTCTGCTCTCTTGCCTGCCCGGCAGCCATCCTTGTTACAGCCGCCTCCTCTGCCTTCCCTTTTTTAGCAGGAGAAGTAGCTTTAACAGCACCTGCCTCAGTCCCAGTAGCTATGGACAGACCCCTCTGGCTTAATTCCTCTAACTGGTCTTCCAGCCTTTTTATCCTCTTTTCCAGCTCCAGCACCTGATTATCTCCTGTACTGGCAGTAACCTTGATTAAGCCCAATTCCAGGACAATTCTGGGTTGGTCGGCAAAAGGCAGCTGCCTTTCCACTTCAGTTAAAATCTCCAGGAACCTGATCAGCCAGGCAGTACCCAGATCCCCGGCAATCTTCTCTATGTAACCAAACATCTCCTCTGTAAAATTCAAGATACTGGTATCCCTGCCACATTCCTTAAATAACATGACCTGATGTAAAAAGTTGATCAGGTCCTTGACAAAGACAGGGATGGTCTTACCGCTTTCAATCAGCTCTCCGATCATTTTCAAGATAGTAGTACTTTCCCTGGCCAGGACCATTTCTACAAACTTACTTAAAAAGGGTAAATCAACCTTGCCCAGCATCTCCTCTATGGCTTCCCTGCTTAAATTAGCATTTGTATAGGAAATAGCCTGGTCCAGGAGACTGATGGCATCCCTTAAACCTCCCATAGAGGCACTGGTTATCAGGCTTAAGGCTTCCTGGTCATAATTAACCTTCTCCTCCTGGCAGATATATTCCAGGCGTTGGATAATATCCCTGGAAGATAAGAGGGTAAAATCAAAACGCTGGCAACGGGAAAGAATAGTATCGATTACCTTATGGGCTTCCGTTGTAGCCAGGATAAAAACAACATTAGATGGTGGCTCTTCCAGGGTTTTCAAGAGAGCATTAAAGGCCCCCTTTGTTAACATATGTACCTCATCTATTATATATACTTTATACTTGCCTTCAGTGGGATAAAATTTCACCTTTTCCCGCAAATCCCTGATTTCATCTATCCCTCTATTGGAGGCAGCATCTATCTCAATTACATCTACCGATTGGCCAGACCGAATACTAAGGCAGGAATTACATTCTCCACAGGGTTCTGTTGTAGGGCCTTCTACACAATTTAAGGCCTGGGCAAAAACCTTGGCTGTGGAGGTCTTTCCTGTTCCCCGGGGGCCGGCAAACAAATAGGCATGGGCAATCCGGTTCTGTTCCAGGGCATTTTTCAGGGTCTTCACAACATGTTGCTGCCCAACCAGATCCTCAAAATTACGGGGCCTATATTTCCTGTATAGTGAAAGAAACGCCATCTGTATTTCCTTCCTTTCCCGGGAAATAATTTCTACCCTTAATGATTTCTATAAAAAAAGCCATTCTCCTGCAAAATAATCTAGATTATATGGTATGTATTAAAAAAATCATATGGTATTTATAAAAAAATATCCTGGTAATAAGTAAAAACTTTATACCATGGACTTTCCCTAAATATATTTCTTGAAATATAAAATAGGCCGTACACCTACATCGAATCTACTCCCCCAGGCGTTACCCTGGCAGTTAGCTCGAGCCAGGCACCCTTACGGCACATGGAAGACATTTGCTTACCGCTGCTTCCTCCCGGACCTGACGGGGTTCACAAAGCTCCATTGCGTAAGACCCAACTGTCAACACCACTTACCAGGGCCAGACCCCAAAAGAATAGACCCTCAGCACGGCATCGATCCTGCTATAGCGGATTGCAGGTTACAGGGCACCGCTAACGCCCCATCTAGTACGGCCAAACTTTTAATATATTATATGCCCATAGGGCCATTTTTACCAATAAATTAATGGCGGAGAGGGAGGGATTCGAACCCTCGGTAGACGGTTGCCTACACTCGCTTTCCAGGCGAGCCCCTTCAGCCAACTCGGACACCTCTCCGTATTGTAAAAACAGGATTATCTCTAATCCTTCATATATATTTAATTATCTTCAGATAACTATCTGGCGGAAGGGGAGGGATTTGAACCCTCGAGACACCTTGTCAGTGTCTACTCGATTTCGAGTCGAGCGGTTTCAGCCAGACTCACCCACCCTTCCTGATGGGTTTGGTCTATCTTCTAAGCCTTTTAAAGAAATCCTTCAGTAATTTCTGGTTTTCCTCCAGCAGGACTCCACCTTTTACTTCACAGAGCTGGTGGTTTAACCTGCTGTCCTCTGTAATCCTGTAAAGGGTAAGAGAAGCACCTGCTTTGGGATCAAAGGCACCGAAGACCAGCCTTCTGATCCGGGCCTGAACTATGGCCCCTGCACACATGGGACAGGGCTCCAGAGTCACATAAAGCTCACAGTCATCCAGCCGCCAGCTCTTTAAATTCCTGGCAGCCTCTCTTAAGGCAATCATCTCGGCATGGGCAGTAGGGTCCTGTTCTTTCTCTCGCAGATTATAACCAGAGCCAACAACCCTGCCATTAGAGATAACTACGGCCCCGACAGGGACTTCCTCAATCTCCAGGGCCTTTTTAGCTTCTGCTATAGCTAATTGCATATAAAACTCATCATTATTCATACACAAACTTACACCGCAGTGTAAGTCCTCCTGTTAAATAAGCTTTAAAAATGGCGTGCCCGAGAGGAATCGAACCCCTAACCTTCTGATCCGTAGTCAGACGCTCTATCCAGTTGAGCTACGGGCACATATTGCAACCACCTGACTAATACAGTTTAACATTATCCATTATTATTGTCAAGAGCGCAAAAGAAATTTTTATTGCTAAAAAGCGGGATCTTTTCTCTTATTCCTCAGGGTGTTCAGCTTCAAAAACAATCAGGATACTCTTCCAGGCCTGCCGGATATGTTCCTCCATATATTCCCTGGCCAGGTCTGCATCTCCATGGGTAATAGCCTCCCCCAGCCTCCTGTGTTCATTCAGGGCATTAACCATCCGCCCCTCCTGGGACAGGCTTTTCATCCTGAACCTGGTGGACTGGACAAATAAGCTGTCCAGGAACCTTTCCAGCCACTTGTTCCCGGAGGCCTCTTTTATAATACTATGAAAGGCAATATCAATCTTGACACAGCCCTTCAGATCGTTGTCCAGGATACATTGTTCAATCTGATCAGCGTATTTCTTTAACTTCTTCCTCTGTTCCTCGTTAATATTCAGGGCTGCCAGGTAAGCAGCCAGGCCCTCCAGCACCATCCGGACCCGGAAGATATCATCAATCTCCTTCCTGGACTTGATGCCAGAGACAAAGACACCCTGTTGGGGGATTATAGTAATTAACTCTTCCAACTCCAGCATCCGGAAGGCTTCCCTGACAGGAGTCCTGCTTACATTCAGATGTTCTGCTATCTCCATCTCGGTTATTTTTTCATCAGGCATGAACTCACCATTGACAATGGCCTCACGGAGGACATTATATACCTGTTTCCGTAGTGGTTCATAACTATAAGAATCAACCGGGGAAATATTCCACTTTGCCATGCATGACACCTCTTATAGAGAATTCCTATATATTATACCATACTTTTGTCAGGAAAAGAAAGAATCATGGATATTTCCCCTGAAATTTATCTTTATTTTTACCTGAAGCCAGTTTAGAATAATTTCCGCATAATATTAAGGGTCCTATCAATTATAAATCCAGTAAAGAGCATACTCAATACAGTACCGATGCCCAGCTGGCCGCCCAATAAAGCTCCCAATATTAAATAAAATAAATCCATTGCCATCCGGACCCAGCGGACCTGAAAATTAAACTTCTTATGCAGATATACCATCACGGCATCAGAGGCCCCTTCACCCAGGCCGGCGGAGATATAAACACCAAGGCCGATACCTGTGACCACAATGGCAACCAGTAAAATCACCGGGGCAAAGGAAAGGGGCAGGAAGGCATAGATATCAAGAAGCATGAAAATATCCACAAAAATACCAACCAGCAGGGCATTCATGATGGTCCCTGCCCCCAGCCGCCTCTTATCCAGAAAGAAAATCACCAAAGCCAGGACCAACATAAAGGAAGCCGAAGCCTGCCCATAACTTATACCTGTTTTGCCGGACAGGCCTGATATGAATACTGACAGGGGATCAGCCCCATAACCAGCCTTCAAATAAAAGCTGATCCCTGCACTCATGATAATTGAACCCAGGATAACGATCAAAACCCGTCTTATCATCTTATTTAGCTTATTCTTGTCCATTACTACAACCCTCTTATCAATTATAATTTCTTATACCTTTTTCGATTATCTCCCAGAATAAATCTACATTAATATCAATAGCTACATTAGAGTTAGGCTCTTTACCGGTGACATTAAAATAATCACAATTGGTCCGGCCATAACTCTGGACACTGCGTATATCAATTTCCGTATACATGGGCCTGGTGACCAATACCTCCGGATTCAATATACTGGCAATGGTTACAGGGTCATGGAGGGGGCCCCCATCCCAGCCGAAGACCTCCTTCTGGGTCTTGTTGAAAAAGAGCATCAGGTCACAGAAGAGGGAGGAAGCCCTGTTGTCGATGGCAGCCATCCTTTCTATGACTTCCGGATAGCAGAGAACCTTCCTGGTTACATCCAGGCCTACCATGGTTACTGGCCTGCCACTGGTAAAGACCACATGGGCTGCTTCTGCATCCACAAAGATATTAAACTCTGCAGCAGGGGTAACATTACCCAACTGATAGCAGCCTCCCATCAAAACGATCTCCTGGATTTTAGGGACTATATCTGGGGCCAGGCGCATGGCCATGGCAATATTAGTCAAGGGGCCTGTTGGCACTAAGGTAATATCCCCCTCTGATTCCCGCAGTGTTTTGATTATAAATTCCACTGCGTGTCCCTCCTCTTCCTCCCTCTCCAGGGGCTCAAAAACAGGCCCGTCCAACCCTGTCTCCCCATGGATTTCACTGCTTATAACCTGTTTTTCCTTCACCATGGGCCGGTCACAGCCCCTATAAACAGGTATATCCAGATCCAGGTACTGACAAACATTTAAAGCATTATTCACTGTCTTATTCAGGGTCTGATTGCCGGCAACAATGGTAATACCCAGCAAATCTATGGCAGGATTTTTCCCTGCCAGCATGATGGCAATGGCATCATCATGGCCTGGATCACAATCCAGTATTATTTTCCTTTTCATCCTATTCTGGCTCCTTTCCTTATCTTATCTATTTATTAAAGAGTTTTAGCAATTCCTGGGCATTATACGGTACAGCCAGATGGTCCTGGCTGCTTATCATATAGGCGGCTACTTTATTGGCAAAAGCTACACACCGGGTAAGTCCATATCCCTGGCGTAAGGCCATCAGGAAGGCAGCATCAAAGGTATCTCCTGCTCCTACTGTAGTTACTGGCTTAACCTTTTCTGTCTCCACAAGGCTGATTGCAGAGCCATCATGAACCAGGACAGGTTTCCTGCCATCCCGGGCTATGATACACAGGTCTTTTCTGGCCAGGGCCTTTACTGCTTCATACAGGTCAGTTTTCCCTGTTATCTGGCCAAATTCCTCGATACCTGAGCCCAGGACTATATCCACGGCATCCAGCATCTCCATGAATAATGCCCTCCGTTCTGGAGCAAAGCCATAAGACTCAGTCCGGAGATTGAGATCAAAAACCAGGATAGATTGGTTTTCCTTCATCCTTTTAAAAAACTCTATAACCGCCTTTCCACTCTCTATATCACTATGTAGGACCATGCCGCTGGAAAAGACAATGGCCGGTTTTGTAAATAAGTCTTCCGGAAAGGATTCCCCTGTAAACCTGTCCAGGCGGGACCAGGGGGGAATCCAGACAAACATGGTCCTCTCATTATCAGCATCAAGTACTGCAATACAGAGATATGAGCCTCTATCACTTATATAGGAATAATCCATATTTACACCATGGTTCTCCATCTCCTGTTTCAGAAAAAGCCCGATCTGGTCATTGGCCAGGTCAGCGATGAGGATAGGATGCTGTTTCAATTTCCCCAGGATTTTGGCCATATTCCCTACACTCCCGCCACTGCGGAAAAGGACCTCTTTCTTTTCCCCCCAGGCAGGATTTCTCTGAATCATCTCCAGTATCCTCCTGGTTTCCCCATAGGGGATAATTAAATCTACGCACAGATCACCAACACAGATTATCTCATAATCCTTTAGCTTGCTATCCTGTATTTTACTTAACAGCATTCCTGGCCCTCTCACAGAATTGCCTTACCAGGTCAATATCCTTGCGGATGATTTTACCACCCTCAACAACACTGGTTCTGGTCAGGGAGTCCACACCAAAGGGCCGGACATGCTTTATGGCCTCCTCTACATTATCAGGTCCCAGGCCTCCGGCCAGTATAACCGGTATATCCACTGCCTCCACAATCTGGCGGCTGATATCCCAGTCATGGGTTATACCGGCAGCACCAACGCCTGGCACCGTAGCGGAGACAGTATCCAGAATAAGCATATCAGCAAATTCAGCCTTCTCTCTGGCTACTTCTATGGCTTCCGGGCCAGTCACCCCCACTGCCTCCATCAGTAACACATCCGGGGCCTCTTTGCGGAGCTTTTCCCTGAAGGCCGGGTTTCCCTCATAATTGGCACAGAGGTGTAATACATCCGGCTTCAAACTTTTCACCTGGCCGATTATCTCCTCTTCATTATCCAGGACTGAAATTAAAACCTTAACAGCCTTATCACCAATAGCAGTGAAAATATCCTTTGCTGTCTCTTCATCTATGGCACAGGGAAAGGGCCCGTCATGAGGGCCAACCAGCAAACCAATCCGATCTGCTCCTGCCTCTATACAGGCCAGGGCTTCCTCAACAGTCTGAATTGAGTAAATCTGGGTTTCCATAACTATTAATCACCCTTCATTAAAGTTTTTAAAGGTCTTGATCAGAAAATTAACAAAGCGGTCACGGTCAGCAGAAAAGGCAAAGCTGCAGTTGCTGTTAGCAGGAGCCTCCCTGCGGTCAATAACACAATGGCCTTCCCCGACACCAGTAAAGCAAACATTTAAGTTTACTTCCCGGACATCCTGCAAAACATCCCTATCTACCAGGGCAGCCACTGCTAAGGCATCATGAACTGTGGCCGAATCCGGCAGATACAGGGGCTGAACTTCAGTATGAACCAGGACCCTTTGTTCCATCAAGTCTGCGGCAAAATTGCTGCAGAAATTATCACTGGCCCGGAGTTCATCAATTTCTTCCTTAGTAATAATAGCCTTATGGGTGGCATCCAGCGGGACTATTGTAGGATGAACACCTGAATCCAGGATTATCTGGACTGCTTCCGGGTCATGCCAGAAATTGGCCTCTGCTGAACCGGTCACATTGGCCACATTATAACCCCCACCCATGATAGTCAGGCTGTTAATTTTGCCAGCAATATCAGGCTTTAAGGATAAAGCATAGCCCAAATTGGTCAAAGGTCCTACAGCTACTATATCTACAGGTTCTTCTACCTCTGATAAATAATCCATGTAAAAGAAGGGGGCCGGTAAATCCTCTTTTCCATAATGAGGGGCAGGCAAATCAAAAAGGTCATCATGCATTTTGACTACTTCCCCATCAACTTCAGCCTCAATAAAGGCTGGTACATCCCTTTCCGGTGAGAGGTATTTGGACAAAGCTGTTGGCACTCCAGCATAAACAGGGATTTTCAGGCCCATACGGGAAAGCAACCTCAGGGTATTTTCGGTGGTATTTTCCAACTTAGTATTGCCCCAGACAGTACAGATGGCCACTACTTCTATCTCCGGAGATAAGAGGGCTGTCATAATGGCTATAGCATCATCAGAACCAGTATCAACATCCAGGATAAGTTTCTTTTTCATCTCTATTTGCTATGGTCTAATTAAAAGCACCATATACTCCTTTCTTCAAGATTTATATACTTAAGTAGCAGGAGAATTAATCGGCAAAAAGCTGGCAGAGCATGGCCAAAAATTTCTCCTTATTGGCTGACAGGGCAATAGAGGCATTGGCCTTTTCCGGAACTTCCCGGCGGTCAATAAGTACTTCCCCATCAGCGCTGCCTGATAAGCCTGCTCTACAGGCCACTTCCTCCACATTCTCCAGTACAGTCTCATCTATGCTGGCACAGACAGCCAGGGCATCGTGGATGGCAGACCAGTTATGGTCTTCACCGAAACGGGCAGACTCATATTCTATCCTCTGCTTGGCCAGGCGGGCTGTAAATCTGGCAGCAAAGGTATTCAGGCCTTCCAATTTCTCACAATCATCCAGGTTTAAGCCTGCTGCATGGGTGGCATCAAGGGGTACCAGGAGAGGATGGATTCCTGTATCCAGTATAATCTGAAAGGCTTCCGGATCATGCCAGATATTGGCTTCTCCCGCCCGGCTGCAATTGGTGATATCCACACCACCGCCCATGATTATTAACTGTTCTACCTTACTGGCCAGATGGGGTGCCAGTCTAAATAAAAAGCCGAGATTAGTCAAAGGTCCTACAGCAATCAGGGTTACTGGCTCTGTAGCTGCTGTCAGATAATCATAATAGAAGCGGACAGCATGGCGGGATTCTGCTTTTCTTTTGCTCTCTGGAATCCCCTCCAGGCGGTCATAATGGATTTTTAATTCTTTACCATCAACAATCAGGGGTTCATAGGCATCTTCTAAATCCCGGTATTTGCTCCTGTCCTTCACCATGGGCCGGTTACAGCCTGAATAAACAGGAATATCAGCATTAAGGGCTTCACAGACCCCCAGTGTATTTAAGGTGGTTTTATCTACAGTGAGATTACCCCAGACAGTACAGATAGCTTCCAGTTGAATATTTTTGGATTTGATTGCACACATAATAGCAATGGCATCATCCGAACCTGTATCAACATCCAGTATTACCTTGCGTGTTTTAAGTTTATCCATGATTTATTCTGCCTGATGTATGCCTGAACATACATCCCTGCTCTCCTTTCTCTATAGTCTTTTAGATTTATCTCCATCTATCTAAAATAATTCCCTTATGGTCTTATAATAATATCCTTATAATTTTAAATAAATCCTTATAATCTTATAATTATTTCTTATATTAAAATGATTCCCTTATAAGCTTGTACAATATACTTTTTATTAAAACAATTATCTTATAATCTTATAACAATATCTCTATAGCGGGTTATCGGTTTTCTTCTTGTCCCTGGGAATATTAATTAATACCAGGCCGATTAAAGTAGTCAGATAAGGTGCCATCTGGGCAAACTGGGAAGGCAATCTAAAGGATTGGGCCAGGTTGCCTATAGCATCCGCAAAACCAAAGATTAAGATCCAGATACCGGTTAAGATGGGTTTACCTGCTCCCAGGCTCTGGGCAGCAATCCCGATAAAGCCCCTGCCGGCAGTCATATCCCGGGTAAAGTAGGGTAAATAGGCCATGGAAAGGAAGATACCTCCCAGAGAGGCCAGTACACCACTGATCAAGAGGGCAATAAACTTGGTCTTATTGACATCAATACCCAGAGATGAAGCGGCCTTAGGTGATTCACCTACAGCTCTGATCCGGAGACCAAGGCCGGTTTTATAGATAAATACCTGTACCAGAATAATGCTTAAAAAGGCTACATAGGTCAAAACATTGTGTCCTGACAAAACTGTGCCCAGTACTGGTATATCCTTAATCAGAGGGATATGGAGTTCAGGAAAGGTTAAACTTCCTAACTTAGTACTATTGGCCTTTGAGCCTGTCAGCATGTAGAGGCCAAATACAGTACCGGCACTGCCCAGTATATTAAGGGCCAGTCCTATCAATAAGGGTTTGGTATGGAGGTAGAGAACAAAGTAAGCAAAGATACCGATGAGAAGCATGCCCAGGAGCAAACCCAGGAAAAGGCCACCAGCAATTGTACCTGTATAGGCACTACCTACCACACCACCAAAGGCGGCAAAGAGCATTATTCCTTCATAGGCAATACATAATACATCTGCCTTACTACCCACTAAAGCTGCTAAAGCTACAAATAATATGGGTGTGGACATCCTGATCACAGAGCCAAGAAAATCAGCTGTGAAAATCAGACTAAAAAGATCACTCATTAGTGACTCCCTCCTTCAGGGCCATAGATTTTTCCGTATTCCGCACTATGGTCTTATATTCCCAGCCAGCCAGGAATCTCTCTGCAGCAATAAAACTAATTATAATGGCCTGTATAATATTTATTACTTCTGAAGGTACATTGGAGGTTAAATTCAACACATCCGCAGAGGTTCTCAGATAAGCCAGAAACAGGGCTGCTAAGGGAATATATTTGGGATTATTTCTGGCCAGAACTGCCAGCATGATACCATCCCAGCCATGATTGGTAAGGCCAGAGTAACCAAAACGATTATATAAACCTAAGACTTCAGTAGTTCCTCCCAAACCGGCAATAAAACCTCCCAGTAATTGGGTAAAAACGATTACCTTAGCCACTGGCATTCCTGAATACTTGGCAAAAGCGGCATTGGCACCAATGGTTCTGATCTGCAAACCAAAAGTACTTTTATAGAGGAGCAGATAGCCAAGGACTACAACCAATACTGCAATTATCAGGCCTGTATGGATATTTGATCCTGGTATTAATTCCCCTAATCTGGCCGATTCCTTAAACCTGTAAGAGGCTTCATAACCGGCAGCAGGGTCCCTGACCAGGTTGGTTATAACATACAAGCCCAGGAAGAGAACAACATAGTTGATCATCAGGGAAGATACTACTGTCATCACATTGAATTTGGTATACATTATTCCAGGCAGGCCACAAATTATGGCACCGGCCAGTCCTCCTGCCAGGGCACAGAGGATAAAGTGGAGTCCTGGTGGTATCCCCCCTATAATGGCCACTACTGTACTGGTAAAGGCTCCGGCAAAAAAGGCTCCTTCAGCAGCCAGGTTAATCTGACCAACAGAAAAGAATAAACAGACTGCTGTTCCAGTAAACAATAAAGGTATCCATTTATTAATCATCTGGCTAATCCGGTTACTGCTTGTTAAGGGCCCCAGCAAAAGAGATCTGATATCCCTGAAGGCATTATTACTGACTAAAAAGATTAGTAAAATGGCAATTCCCATAGCCAGAAGCAAGGCCAGGGCAGTCCTTAAAATGGAAAACCTATTGCTGATTTCTTGACTGGTCAATACTTGCTTTCTCTTCAAGCTATTTATCATGGATAACTCCCCCAATCTCCTCAGGACTTTGCTTTTCCAGACCCAGCATGTATTTACCAAGGATCTCTTCATTGATCTTCTTTACCTCTGGAAAATAAGCCACTATTTCCCCATTATAGAGTACAATAATGCCATCACTCATGGTCAATAATTCCGTTAAGTCTGCAGAGAAGAGCAGGATTGCTGTCCCCAGCCTGTCCCGCAGTGAAACCATCTTTTCCCTGATTAATTCAGCAGCACCCACATCGATTCCCCGGGTCGGTTGGCTGAGGATAATTAATTCAGGATCAGAGGAAAACTCCCGGGCTGCAACCACCTTTTGGATATTACCACCTGAAAGTGTACTGATGGCGGCTTCAGGGCCATCACAGGCTATTTGATATTCCTCAATTAAAGCAGTGGTTTCCTCGTAATTATTCTTCTTGTTTAAAATACTATTATTACTATAGCCCTTTTGGAAATAGCGGTCAGCAATAATATTTTCAATTATTGATTGCTCTTCTGAAGCACCGTAAATCATCCGGTCTTCATGGACAAGAGAAGTATTGGTCAGGCGAATATCTCTAATCGACATATCTATAATGGATTTTCCTTTAATACTGACTTCACCACTATCCGGCCTCAATAAACCTGACAGGATTTCAGACAATTCGGTCTGTCCATTACCTTCCACACCGGCTACTCCCAGAATTTCGCCCCGTCTTAGATCAAAGGAAAGATTATTCAGGGCTTTTTTGCCAAACTGGTTGGTATAATTTAAATCCCTTACCCTTAAGATAGTCTCTCCCGGGTCGGCCTCTTTTTTTGCAATATTCAAATCCACATCTTTACCAACCATCATCCGGGAAATATCCAATTCAGTTAATTCATCTACATCAGCTGTACCTACTACTTCCCCCTTGCGGAGGACAGTAATCCGGTCACAAAGCTCTTTTACTTCTCCTAACTTATGGGATATAAAGACAATGGTATAACCCTGATCCCGGAGATTTTTCAACTGAACAAAGAGCTCACTGGTTTCCTGTGGAGTTAAAACAGCTGTAGGCTCATCCAGTAAGAGGATTTTTGCCCCCCTATACAATATTTTCAGGATTTCCAGCCTCTGTTTCATACCTACAGAAATATCATTAACTATAGCACTGGCATCTATGGGTAAATTAAAACGTTCAGCTATTTCTTCTGTTTCCTTAACTGCCCTTTTATAATCAAAGAGCAAGCCTTTCTTCGGTTCCAGGCCTAAAACCATGTTTTCTGCTACCGTCAGGGATCCTACCAGCATAAAGTGCTGGTGGACCATGCCTATTCCGTATTCCAGGGCATGTAAGGGGTTATCTATATGGACTTCCTGGCCATTTAATATAATCTGGCCCTTTTCTGGTTTTTCCAGGCCAAACAAGACTTTCATCAAGGTGGTCTTGCCGGCTCCATTTTCCCCCATCAGGCCGTGGATTTCACCCTTCCTGACAGAGAAGGTTATATCTTTATTGGCCACAAAACCATTGCTATATATTTTTGTTATATCCTTCATTGTCAGGACAGTATCATCTCTATAGTTCAAAGCCTCCATAAACGAACTCCTTTCTATAATTTCCGTGGATATATTCCTATATCCACGGAAATTTATTAATGTTCTTTATTTTGTAAAAGGCCTTGCCTCTGCTTTAAATTTGTCGATTTCTTCCTGGCTGGCACCAATAGCAGTACCTACCTGAATCTTTCTTTCAGCCAGTTCGGCAGTAATTTCTTCATACCGCTTCAGGACTTCATCTGGTACGATTTTTTGGAAATATTCATTCTCCACCAGGGTAGAACCTCCTCTGGCATAGTCATAAATAGTATGTGTTCCCCATTCAATAGTACCATCAGCAAAGTTTTCCAGCTCATTCATGGTAATAGTATAGAAGTCCTTCACCGCTGAAGTAACAATATGTTCAGCAGTTCTTGGATTGGTATCCTTGATGGCCAGGGCAAAGTCATAGTCAACACCTATATTGTAATTATTGGTCTCCCTGGCAGCCTCAGCAACTCCCAGGCCAGCAGAACCACAAACCGCAAAGACTACATCGGCACCCTGCCTATATTGGGTCAGGCCTAATTCCTTGGCCCTGGCTGTATCTGTCCAGTTGCCGACAAAGGAATACAGGACATTAATCTCACTATCTACATAATTAACACCTTCGATATAACCGACCAGGAAGTCCTGGATGGCTGTATTCTCAGCAGCTCCTACGAAACCAACAACCTTTTCCTCATTGGCCAGTTCTGCATCTGACTCAGTCAGAAGTCCAGCCAGTACTCCTGCCAGGAAGGCAGCCTCATTCTGTTTGGCCATTACAGATCTGACGTTGGGATATTTGTCTCCATCAAATTCAATCTCACTATCAAAGAGGATTATTTTTTGATTGGGGTATCTCTCTGCAGCCTCCATAACGGCTTCCCTCATGTTATAGAAAGCAGTAACTATTAGGTCATATTCCCCGGTACTGGCCACATCTCTCATGGTCGGTGCATACAGGGAAGCATCAGCATGACACTCAAAGACATTCACCTGGGCCCCAGTTTCTTCGGCAAAATCATTTAAAGCCTCCATGATAATATCACCAATTCCCATTTCACCCAGAGTTCCAGAGTTTACATACATAATTTTCAGGGTCTCATCTTTTGTAGCTGTTCCTCCATCTTTATCACAGGCTGCTATAAGTAAAGCCATCATTACAACTACTATTAATAACACCATTTTCTTCATTTTGCTTGTCATTTTATTTTTTTCCTCCTTTTAAATTGACAATTTTTATTATTTTTTTTGCAAAGGCTTAAGGGAGCCTAGCCATTGCCTCCAGTAGATACTCAACAAATTTCTCCCTATCTACACCAAAGAGCACCTTGACCTGTCTTTCCTTTTTCTCATTAAAAATCTTTTCCAGATAGCCTATCCTGTCAATAACTGTCATGCCCCTGGTCAATTTACCGTTTAATTCAATATCTACATGACATTGTTCTGCTGTGAAAATTTCAGGATGGACCAGGGCAGCTATAGCACAGGGATCATGTAAGGTGCAGCCAGGAAAACCTTCTACTTGATAATGGTACTGGCGGTAAAACTCAATCAGTTCACTGACAAAGATGGAAACCTCATTTCCCTGAGCCTTCAGTTTTTCATTTTCTTCATCAGTAACATAGGCCTTCTGGGTAACATCAAGGCCGGCCATTATAATGGGTATTCCGGAATCAAAAACTACCTTGGCTGCCTCCGGATCAACCCAGATGTTATACTCTGCTGCCGGTATCCAGTTGCCATAAGTCCCGCCGCCCATCAGGGATATCTGCTCTATTTTCTCCTTCAGGTCCGGCCGGATGATAAATAAACGGGCCAGGTTGGAGAGGGGTCCCAGTGCTACAAGGGTTATCTTTTCCTGGGCTTCCTCGATGGTTTTTATCATCAGTTCAACGGAATTCAATTCCACTTTTTCAAAAGCCTTTTCCGGCAGCCGTGGGCCGTCAAGGCCTGTTTCGCCATGTATTAGTCCACCATCATTCAATTCTCCAATCAGGGGCCTGCTATAACCCTGGCCCACGGGGATATCATAAACCCGGGCCTTAGTTAAAACCTTGATGGCATTATCGGTAACCTTCTCTATAGATTGATTGCCTGCCACCGTCGTGACAGCTTTAACCTCCAGGCTGGGGCTGGCCAGGGCCCATAGTAAAGCTATAGCATCATCATGTCCTGGATCACAATCAATAATCACCGGTATCTTTTTCACCTGATTCCCCCTCTTTTTAAAAATTAACTCTAGCTACTTTATCTGGCAGATCTACTTGATTGGTATTTACCTGTCCCCTGGATAAGTATTAACCAGCCTTATAACACTTCTGCCAGGACCGGTAAGGAATCCTGGGCCCCTTTTCTGGTTACTGTTATTGCAGCTGCCCTGGTAGCAAACTCTATGGCCTCTATGACATCTTTCCCCTGGGCCAACATATAGGTAAAAGCACCGATAAAGGAATCCCCTGCTGCTGTTGTATCAACAGCATTTACTTCCATGGCTTCAAAATACCTGTAACCATTTTCTGTAACCCAGAGACTGCCCTTATCCCCCAGTGTTACAATTACATTCTGACATCCTTTGGCAATTATTTCCCGGCAGCTTTCTATCATCTTTTCTTCAGAGACCTCTTTCCCTGCTATGATATTTAATTCTGACTCATTTGGTAAGAGGTATTCCACTTTGGAAAGGATCTCTGCATCAATTTCCGCTACAACCGGGGCAGGGTTCAGGATAACCTGGACATTATTTTTATAACAAATATCTATGGTATACCTTACCACCTCAAGAGGAATCTCCAGTTGTAGGACACAGTAGCTGGCTGCCTTAATTAGGTCCAGGTTCTTATCTATGTCTTCTTTCCCTAACTGATAATTTGCACCAGAATGCACTATAATATTATTATCACCATTTTCCGCTACACTAATTATGGCAATCCCTGTTGGGGTATTTTCCTTGACAATTAAGCCTGCAGTGCCCACTTTTTCTTTTTTCATTCCACTGATAATCTTCCGGCCATTATCATCATCACCTACTGCCCCAATCATTTCTACATCTCCGCCTAAACGGGCTATGGCTACTGCCTGGTTTGCCCCCTTTCCACCCTTAAACAGGCTCATCCCTTTAGCAATTATTGTTTCTCCAACTACCGGGATATGGGGAACAGAAAGATTTGTATCCATATTTAAGCTGCCGACTACAACTACCTTGTCCACTGTCACACCGCCTCCTTTTAGAATTCATTCTTTCTTGATACTACTTATACTTTTTAAAATATCCTGAAAATTTATAACATCGGTAACGTTTCCGATTCTGGGTAAAAAATTCTCCCTCAGTGTATAGTTTTAACAGAACTCCTTTCTACTAATCTAGTATTTACAACAATTAGGGGTTCTTTATTCTTCCTGCCTTTTAACATATCAATCAAAACCCTTGCTGCCAGTTCACCTATTTCATAGATAGGTTGCTGCATGGTTGTCAGGGCAGGCCTGACTAAGGAAGCTAAAGTAAAATCATCATGGCCAATAATGGAGATATCTTCCGGAATTTTAAGCCCCAAATCATAAATAGCTCTATAAGCACCCAGGGCCATCATGTCATTACCGGCGAAAACCGCTGTTAAATCCTTGTTTTCTTCCATTATTTGCATCATGGCCTGATAACCTGATTCCTGGCTAAAATCTCCTTCAATAATAAGATCCTCTTCTACAACCAATCCATTTTCCAGCATAGCCTTCTTATAACCTGCTGCCCGGCGGATCCCGGTATTTGTATCCAGAGATCCTGATATATGGGCAATTCTCTTATGGCCTTTTTTAATTAAGTATTCTGTAGCCAGGTAACCGGAAACTGTATTATCTACTACCACTGAAGGAACCTGGCTGTCTTCTACCAATCTATCGATCTGTACTACTGGAAATCCTGATTTATTTAAAGCTATTATTTCTTCTTTACTGGCATTGGAAAAAGCCCCTATTAAACCATCTACCTGTTTTGATTTTAATAGATTAATGCTTTCTCTTTCCCGCTTCTTATCATTCCCTGTATTACAGAATATTATCGAATATCCATAACTCCGTATTTCTTCTTCAATGGCCTTGGCAATTTCTGCAAAAAAGGAGTTGCTGATATCAGGTACTATCAAACCAATAGTATAGGTTTTATTCATTACCAGGCCTCTGGCAATACTATTGGGGTTATAATTCAATTTATTTATAATATCTAAAACCTTCTGCCTTGTTTTGGGACTTACATCTACTTTATTATTTAAAACCCTGGATACAGTTGTTACAGAAACCCCTGCTTCGCGGGCAATATCTTTAATTGTCACTTTCATATCCCATCACCCTGTCTTCTGCGACCCTGGTAACGATACCGTTAACGTTACCGGAAACGTTTTCAATATCATTATAATTTTTTCAAATAAACTTGGCAACCGCCATATTTCCCGGTTTTTTTATCTTTAAATCCTTCTCAATCTATTTTTCGCCCTTTTTCTTCACGTTCCTAAATATTAAGAAAATTTATAATCAACTGCCCATTTAATCCTCCTCAGGCCTTCTTCCAGCAAGGACCGGGGACAGCCAATATTCATCCGCATAAAACCTTCCCCACCCTTGCCAAAGATAATACCTGGATTCAGGCCTACCCTGGCTTCTTCAATAAAAAATTTCTTCAAGTCAGGATCAGAGAGGCCCAGCCCCCGGCAATCCAGCCATAACAAATAGGTCCCTTCCGCCTTCTGGACCCTGAACCCCGAAATATGCTGGTTAATATATTCTACTGCATAATCCCGGTTTCCCTCCAGATATTTCAACTGGCCTTCCAGCCATTCATCTCCCCTAGTATAGGCCGCTTCCATGGCAGTATAACCCAGGACATTCCCCCCTATAACCAGGCCTGACATGGTCCTGATAAAGGCCTCCCTCATTTTTCTGTCCGGGATAATATTAACAGAGGTGGCCAGGCCAGCCAGATTAAAGGTCTTACTGGGGGCAATCATGGTAATCGTCCTCCTGCTTATCTCCCCTCCAAGGGAGGCCAGGGGTATGTGAATGTTTTCACTATATACCAGGTCCCCATGAATCTCATCAGAAATAATAATTAAATTATATTTGAGGGCCAGTTCTGCCAGTCTTTCCAGCTCCTCCCTGGTCCAGACCCGGCCAACCGGGTTATGAGGGCTACATAGAATTAAGATATCTGCCGGATTCCCCCTCTCCCCATCCCACGCTCCAGCTGAAAGAGAATCCCTCCCAGGCTCCCTGGAGCCAGTCTTCCCCATCTCCTTAAGCTTTTCCTCCAGGTCCTGAAAATCCATCCTGTATTGATCCTCTGCATAGAGGAGCTGGTTTTCCACCAGTTTTGCCCCACTCTTCTCTACAGCAGAAAAGAAGGGATAATAAACCGGGGGCTGGACCACTACATGGCCACCGGGCCCGGTAAAAGTCCTTAAAGCTACATTGATGGCCGGCACCACCCCAGAGCTGTAGACCAGCCATTCTTTCTTGATCTCCCAATTATACCTTCTCTTCACCCAGTTAACAACTGCCCGGGCCAGGTCTTCCCCAGGCTCCGTATAGCCAAAGACCCCATGAGCCACCCTTTCCCGGAGTGCTTCAAGGACTACCTCCGGGGCTGGCCAGTCAGAATCTGCCACCCACATGGGCAGAATATCCTCTCTGCCAAAGGCCTTCTTTAAGCCATCCCACTTTACCGAATTGCTATTCCGTCTATCAATAATCTCTGCAAATCTCTTATCCATAGCCTGGACCCCTTCCCCTTTTCTTTTTTTTAGTTCTTTTCTTAGTTTTTCCATTTCTTAATTACTTATCTTTAATTTTCACTTCTTCAATTCTTAGTTTTGCTTAACTTTATTATATTTCTTCTTTTTCATTTTTTAGTTTTCTTTGCTTGCTACTCCTTTTCCCCTTAACCCACTGCTCCATCCCTGCCTGTGCTCCAGTTCCTGGAGGCCCGGCTCCAGCAGGCAGGTATTGGGTTTATATTAGCTATAAAAAGACAAATTCCTGCAAAAAGACCAGAAAAAAAGGCTGCCTCTTAAGAGACAGCCCTTATTATCTAATATCCTGTTCAGATTATATATTCCTGAATCGGCTTATTCTACCTGCTCATAGGAAGCAGCCAGTCGTTTGTAGGACATGTATCTGGCTTTGGCATCTGCCTCTGCCTTCTGGAAGTATTCCTGAGCAATTTCTGGGAATGTTTTCTCCAGTGATGTATAGCGTACTTCAGTTCTCAGGAAATCCTGGAAGGATTCAGTAGGTTCTTTGGAATCCAGGCTAAATGGATTCTTACCTTCTTCAGCCAGCTCAGGATTATACCTGTATAAGTGCCAGTATCCAGACTGTACTGCTGCTTTCTCCTGGCTCATGCTGCGGCCCATACCGCCTCTGATACCATGGTTAATACATGGTGCATAGGCAATAATCAGGGATGGTCCAGGATAGGCTTCGGCTTCCTTGATAGCCTTGATAGCCTGGTTCATATCTGCTCCCAGAGCAATCTGGGCTACATAGACATAACCATAGGACATAGCCATCATACCAAGGTCTTTCTTCCGGATCCTCTTACCGGCAGCAGCAAACTTGGCTACAGCTGCGGTCGGAGTGGATTTGGAAGCCTGGCCACCGGTATTGGAATAAACCTCTGTGTCAAAAACCAGTACGTTCACATCAGCGCCGGAAGCCAATACATGGTCCAGTCCGCCAAAACCGATATCATAAGCCCAGCCGTCTCCACCGAAGATCCAGTGGGATTTCTTGACCAGGTACTCTTTATTATTCAGGATTTCAGCTACTTCCTCGCTCTGGGCAGCATATTTCTCCAGAACCGGAATCAGCTTTCTGGCAGCTTCTTTGGATTCTTCACCCTTATCCTTGTTATCCAGCCAGTTCTGCAGGGCTTCATTCAGGTCTGCGCCTAAATTAGCCTCTATGGCAGCTCTGGCTCTATCAGCTAGACGGTCCCGGTTTTGTTCCATACCCAGGTACATACCATAACCATACTCGGCATTATCCTCAAAGAGGGAGTTAGCCCAGGCAGGACCATGGCCGTCTTTATTAGTTGTATATGGTGTGCTTGGAGCAGAACCACCCCAAATAGAGGAACAACCGGTAGCATTGGCAATAATCATTCTATCACCAAAGAGCTGGGTAATTAACTTGGCATATGGTGTCTCACCACAACCAGCACAGGCACCGGAGAATTCCAGTAAGGGCTGGCAGAATTGGCTGCCCTTGATGGTAAATTTGTTCATCAGGTCATCTTTAACAGATACATTATTAATGGCATATTCCCAATTGTATCTTTCTTTTTCTACCTGAGTTACATTTGGCTTCAATACCAGGGCCTTTTCTTTAGCAGGACAAACATCGGCACAGACTCCACAACCGGTACAATCCAGTGGTGAAACCTGAATCCTATATTCTAAACCTTCAAATTGCTTGCCAATAGCCTTCTTGGTAGCAAATCCTTCTGGAGCATTTTTCAACTCTTCTTCATTGAGCAAGAAGGGTCTGATAACTCCATGTGGACAGGCCAGGGAACACTGGTTACACTGGATACAGTTGTCAATCTGCCATTCCGGTATATTAATAGCTATATTACGTTTTTCATAGGCAGCTGTACCCTGTGGTATATGTCCATCTTCACGGCCGACAAAGGCACTGACTGGTAAGCTGTCACCTTTCTGCCTGGCGATAGGCTCCAGGATTTCCTTGATGAATTCTGGACGATCATCTTCCTGGGTAGCGGCAGCTTCGGTTTCAGCATTGGCCCACTCAGCAGGAACCTCAACTTTCTGCAGGGCTTCCAGGGCTGCGTCTACAGCCTGCCAGTTCATTTCTACGATCTTGTCTCCCCTATGGCCGTAGTTTTCCTTGATAGCATCCTTGAGATATTTTACAGCTTCATCTACAGGTAAGATATTGGCCAGTTTAAAGAAGGCAGTCTGCATAACCATGTTAATTCTGCCACCAAGGCCTACACTCTGGGCGATATCAAAGGCATTGATGATATAGAAATTGATATTATGTTCAGCCAGGTATTTCTTCATGCTGGCTGGTAATTTTTCTTCCAGTTCATCTTTAGTCCAAGTACAGTTAAGAACAAAAGTACCTCCATCCTTCAAGCCATCAAGAAGATCAAACTTGCTTACATAAGCTTCATTATGACAGGCAACATAATCAGCCTCATCAATCAGGTAAGTTGACTTGATGGGTTTATCACCAAAGCGGAGATGGGAAACAGTAACTCCACCGGACTTCTTGGAGTCATAAGAGAAGTATCCCTGAGCATATTTATCAGTATTGTCACCGATAATCTTGATTGCACTCTGGTTAGCACCAACAGTACCGTCAGAACCTAAACCCCAGAACTTACAGGATACAGTTCCTTCAGGGATTGTGTTGATTTTCTCTTTAACTTCCAGGGAAGTAAAGGTAACATCATCAACAATACCTACAGTAAAGTTGTTCTTTGGCTCAGCAGCCATCAGGTTATCAAAAACAGCCTTAATATGGCTTGGATTAGTATCTTTGGAGCTTAATCCATACCTGCCGCCAATAACCATTGGGGCATCTTCTTTATCATAGAATAAGCTTCTGACATCCTGGTATAAAGGTTCTCCTACTGCACCAGGCTCCTTGGTCCTGTCAAGAACAGCAATCCTCTTAACTGTCTTTGGCAGTACATCCAGGAAGTATTTCTCGGAGAAGGGACGGTAAAGACGTACTTTAACCAGTCCTACTTTTTCACCTTTGTTAACCAGATATTCAACAGTTTCATCAATGGTTTCAATTACTGAACCCATTGCAACTATTACATATTCAGCATCCTCTGCACCTACATAGTCAAAAGGACGATACTCTCTACCGGTTAATTTGGTGATTTCTTTCATATAATCTGCTACAATTTCAGGCACAGCTTCATAGAACCTGTTAGAAGCTTCACGAGCCTGGAAGAAAATATCCGGATTTTGAGCAGTACCTCTGGTTACAGGACGCTCTGGATTTAAGGCATTACGTCTAAATTCTTCAAGGGCTTCATAATCAACTAATTTGGCCAGGTCCTCATATTCCAGAACCTCGATCTTCTGGATTTCATGGGATGTTCTGAAACCATCAAAGAAATGTAAGAAAGGAACCCGGGATTTAATAGCTGACAGGTGAGCTACACCAGCCAGATCCATAACTTCCTGGACACTACCGGAAGCCAGGAGGGCAAAACCAGTCTGACGGGCAGCCATAACATCAGAATGATCACCGAAGATTGAAAGGGCATGTGTTGCTATAGTACGGGCTGAAACATGAAATACACCTGGCAATAACTCTCCGGCAATTTTATACATATTAGGGATCATTAAAAGCAAACCCTGTGAAGCAGTAAAGGTAGTAGTCAAGGCTCCAGTTGCCAGAGAACCATGAACTGCTCCTGCGGCTCCTGCTTCAGACTGCATCTCTGTTAACTTAACTCTCTGTCCGAAAATATTCTTGCGACCATGTGCACTCCAGGCATCTACATATTCTGCCATAGTGGATGAAGGAGTGATTGGATAGATGGCTGCTACATCTGTAAAAGCGTAGGCTATATGGGCGGCTGCGGCATTTCCATCCATGGTCTTCATTACTTTAGCCATTATGTATCTTCCCCCTATATATTATATTGTTATTTTTTTCTCCAGTTACAGTATAACTCAATTAATACATCCTGTCAAATGCTCTAAACCCTTATCTTTCATGGCTTAATATTGACTTTTTTTTCTGAAAAATTAGACGAAAAAAGCCAGGCCAGCCAGGGAAAAACCAGGCTGGTCTTCCCCTTTTTATGCCCGCTTTTCCCTCCTATTGATCATGATTATACCAAAAGAAACCATGATAAGGGCAATTATGGCCCGGAAACTTAAAGTCTCTTCTGCCAGCATTAAGGCAGATAATAAGGCCCCACTGACGGGTATAGAAAACCTGTAAATACTGATATAACCCAACCTATTATATTTAATCAGATTAAACCAGATGCCAAAAGCAGCAGCAGAAACAAAGGCCAGATAGATGATTAAGAGTACCCCTTTAAAGGTAAAGTTCAGACTAAAGGGACTGATCTTAAAGAGGGCTATAAAGATCAAAATGAGGGACCCAATGAACATCTGGTAAGCAGTCAGGAGAACCCGGTCCAGTTCATGCCTGCTGTTTTTCACCATTATAGCTGCTATGGTAGAGGTTACAGCAGAGAGGATGATAAAACCTTCCCCGATAAATTTAAAAGAAAAATTAAAGTCTCCCTTTAGATTGATGATTATTACCCCCAGGAAACCGGCTACTAAACCAATAGTTTTATTCAGGTTCAGCCGGTCATCCTGATACAGGAAGTGGGAGACAACCACTATAAAAAAGGTACCCAGGCTATTCAGGATAGAGCTTTTGACACTACTGGTATTGGCCAGGCCAATATAAAAAAAGAAATACTGGAGGGTTGTCTGTAAGAGACCCAGCCTGATCAGGAAGGGCAGGTCCTCCTTCTTGACCTTCAGGGAGCTACCCCTCTTACTAAAAATCTTCCAGCCAATAAGGAATAAAGAGGCCAACAAAAAGCGATATCCGGCAAAAAGCATCTTACCATAGATATCCTCACTGGCTAAAGCCATCTCCCGATAACTAATTTTAAGCACAGGAAAGGCACTCCCCCAGAGAAAACAGGCAAATAAGGCCAGGATTGGTACCATATACTTACTTTGAAAAATGTTCTTTCCTTTCTCCATTTTTTATTCAGACTCCTTTTTCTATTATTAATCCATTATTTCTATTAGTCCAACAATCCCCATTAACTAAATCCACTATTTTATACTATTTTTCCGCTCATTCCCTCCACTGAACCTGCCCCTTGTAGATTAGTTTTCCACTATAGATACTAATTCCGGGTAATCTTGTCCACTTTCTGTGGATTAATTGTGGATAAATAATATTAATATTCTACCATATTTGTCCTGAAGAAAAGGCTAAATAGCCTGGATTAGACTATTTAGCCGGTTATAAACTATTGATTAGCTTCTTTAATCGCCCTGGCTATCCTCCGGCCAAACTCATAGGCCCCAGCCAGAACTTCCTTTTCCGGTACATATTTGGTCACAAAGGGCTCCTCAACCAGGTCTATCCTGGCTGCCTTCATCCTTTCTGCTATCCGCTTGGTGGCCCCCCCAGCCCAGCCATGGGAACCAAAAACAGCCCCGATCTTATTCTTAAACCTCAAGCCTTCCAGGTCTTCCAGTAATGGGACCAGTTCAGGTAAAATTACATTATTAATGGTAGGTGAGCCGATGATAATAGCTTTGGTATCCAGGATTTCTGTTATAATATCATTTCTATCAGAGATGGATTGTTTAAAAAACTTCACATCTATACCCTCATCAATCAGGCCATCGGCAATCTGATCAGCCAGTAATTCAGTACTATCCCACATGGTGTCATATACAATTACTGCCTTATCCAGGGGCTTCATTTCCGCCCATTCAGCATATTTCCCGATAATACCGGCTACATTTTTCCGCCAGATAATTCCGTGGCTGGGAGCAATCATGTCAATCTCCAGGCCCATTTCCGTTACTTCCTTCAGCTTATTGAGAATCAGGCCGCTGAAGGGTGTTAAGATATTGGCAAAATACTTTTTGGCTTCCTGCATGAGGACAGCCTCATCATTCTCATCATCAAAGAGTTTTGCTGCAGCCAGATGCATGCCAAAGGCATCATTGGGTAAAAGGAGTTTTTCTTCTGGTACATATGTAAACATACTATCTGGCCAGTGGAGCATAGGTGCTTCCACAAAAGCAAGGGTTCTCTTTCCAATCTTGATGGTGTCTCCAGTCTTAACTACCTTAAAATTATAACCATTACCATAGTGTTCAATTAAGCCCTCTTTTCCCTTTTCCGAACAGATTACTATCACGTCATCCCGCAGTTTTTTCATGGTTTCTGGAAAAGATGCAGAATGATCGGGTTCCACATGGTTGACGATATAATAATCAATTTCCTTGAAGTCAATTACTTCAGTCAAGACATCAAAAAACTTGTCAATAAAGGGTTTAAAGACTCCATCCACCAATACATTCTTCTCATCCTTAATCAGGTAGGCATTGTAACTAGTACCCCGGTGTGTACTATAGGCTGGTCCATGAAAATAACGAATATTCCAGTCTCTTACTCCAACCCAATAAATATCCTCTTTAATTTGAAAAGAACCCATTAACACACTCCTTTTTTAGATTTTTGCTCGCCACTTTATTATCTTTTTCCAGAAAAATATAATTATTCTTCTACAAAATATTATACCATTTGACAGGGGGGTGAACAACTATTTTCAGGAATGAATATAATAAAATAAATAAAAATGGTAAATTTCCACTAAAAATGAGGTGATGAGATGCCAAGGGAATGTCCCGCTGATACTATACCCTATACCATAAAAGCAGGGGATACCCTCTACAAAATTGCCCTGGAATATGATACTACAGTAGATGAAATCTTAAATGTTAATCCTGGTATAGACCCTTTGAACCTGATGATTGGTAGTCAAATCTGTGTACCCACTTTAAGGCATTAATAATTATCTATCTTGTCTACTGTTTCTGGCTGCAGGCTTTCCCCTGTGGCTTCCTGTAGATTACTTTAAAGCAACTTTAAAGATTAAGTGAAAAGCATTAAGGATTTGCTGCTTATAATTTTATAACAATTAAGGAGGCTTCTGAACTCACAAAAAAAGAACTCCTATTATCATAGGAGTTCTTTAACCTGGCCTTTATCAAACTAAATTTTAAATTTATTGACATTATTCATTAATCTATCAGACATCTTTTTCAGGGTTTCAGCAGCACTTACTATTTCCTCTGTAGAAGCAAGCTGTTCTTCCGTGGAGGCAGCAATTTCTTCAGAATTGGCTGCAAAATTCCTGCTGATAACAGATATCTCCTGGATTGCTTCTTCTACCTGCTGGCTTTCTTTAGTCATTTCTTCCAGTCCTTCTACAACACTGGTGATTATTTCGCGAAACTGCAGGGAAACCTCTTCTATTTCATTAAATACCCGATCCGTATCCTTGATGGCCTCAACACTTTTACTCACCAGTGTTTTGTTATTATTTATAAGCTCTACTGCTTCACTTACCCTTTCCTGTACATTTCTAATTAAAGCAGTGATATTCTCCGTAGCAGAAGAAGATTGTTCAGCCAGGACCCTGATCTCTTCAGCAACAACACTGAAACCCTGGCCTGCCTGCCCTGCCCTGGCTGCCTCTATAGCAGCATTGAGGGCTAAAAGATTGGTCTGACTGGCAATATTGGAGATTAGGTCTACAATATCCTCTATCTTCTGTGACATCTGGCCCAGTTCATTAATAAGTCCTGCTACTTTTATAGTATCTTCACTGAGGCTCTTTATCCTGTCTATGGTGTAATTTACAGACCGGTCCCCTTTTTCTATACTCTTTAATACTTCATCAGAACCACTTGAGATCAATCTTGAATTATTATCAATTAACCTGATCTGTTTATTAAAATTAACAACATTTCTTCCGGTTTCCTCAATCCGGACCAGCTGTTCCTGGGAACCGACAGAGACTATTTGCACTGAATCCCCCACCTGTTCTGCCAGCAAGCCTAGTCCCCGACTGATATTATTCATGGTATTTGAGGCATCTGCCAACTCTCTGGACTGGAAAAGGATGTCGCTTACCAGGCCCCTTAATTCATCTACCATATCATTAAAAGTCCTGGCCAGTATTCCAAATTCGTCCTTCCGTTTTAAAAAACCAGACTCCAATTTCACAGCATCAGTCAAATCCCCATTCTTCATGGCATTAAAAGCCCGCATAAAGCTACTAAAGGGATTTAGTTGCCGGGAAACAAAAATTAAAATGGCTATAAAACCACTCACCATAAATAACAAAGATATAGTGATTATAATATTACGAAGATTGGTTACCGGTTCCAGTACCTGTGTCAGGGGCATTTCTACCAGAAGAGAAAGATTATCCGATACCCTATTGTACAGGAGATACTGTCCCGCCAGTTCTACAGCATTAAAGTCCACATCACTGGCCAATTGTTCCAGATACCATGGATTCTCAATCACACTGGCAAAAAGCTCCATATTTTCATCACCCAGAATCAGGCCTTCATTATTAACTATAGTATATCTGGCACCATCATCCCGGGCAAGATTGGCAAATTCATTACTAATTAAATCCGGAGAAAATACAATAACTACATAGGCTATGATATCACTTGAATTCTTTTCCTTTACAGGCTTACTATAGAGTAAATATGGTTCTCCCTCTATATCATAAATCTGGCCAAATTCTATCTCCCTGTATAGTTCTTGATTCAGCTTTTTTTGTATATATCTGCCGGCCAGATCACTATCAGTAAAAGATTTCACCCGGGAGTCCAGCACAGCCAGCCCATCTGCCAGGGTTGCATAGGCAAATTGGGAATAATCCAGACGATTTATTAATCTGTCTAATTGATTGGCAGTAGTATATTGGACATTAGCCATGGTATCCATAAAAACAAAGAAATTTTCCATTTCCTCTTCTCCCGCATCCCCTCCCGGATACAAAAGTAAGAGGACATCAAAGTAATTATAAACTGCATCATCTGTAACAATACGGTCCAGTTGTTCATCAATATTAGCGATCAGGTTATTTACACTGTCTTTATAATTGTTGCTGACCAGTCGGATCTTCTCATTCACCTGTTCTTTAACTATTCCGGAAGCATAATGATAAATTGTAATTCCTAAAGAAACCAGAACAATTGATAATATCAAAATAAGAACAAGACTTATCCTCCATTTAAGTGATTTAAAGAAAAATTTTTCTTTAAATTTAAAAAACATCAATTTTTCCCCCTTGTCAAAATATTTGTAAAGTTATTTTTCCGATAAACAAGGTTAATCTATGAAGAAACAGGAGTGTCTTTCTCTCGAAAGAACAACCCTGTAGCGGTTTAGTTATACTATTTTATTCTACATAAATAAGAAAACACCTTTTTTTAATTTTTTTATCTAATTACATCCATATTCATATATGGTCTCAGGACTTCAGGTACTGTGATGCTGCCATCTTCATTCTGGTAATTTTCCAATATGGCTGCCAGGGTCCTGCCGATGGCCAGGCCTGAACCATTCAGTGTATGGACAAACTCCACCTTGCCGTCTTCCTCCCGCCGGTACTTGATTCCTGCCCTTCTGGCCTGGAAATCCTCAAAATTACTACAGGATGAAATCTCTCTATAGCCATTGTAGGCCGGCAGCCAAACCTCCAGGTCATAGGTTTTGGCAGATGAGAAGCCCAGGTCTCCTGTACAGAGAACAACTTTTCTATAGGGCAGTTCCAGTAATTGCAACACCTTCTCCGCATCTGCTGTCAGTTTCTCCAGTTCCTCATAGGAGTCCTCCGGTTTGACAAACTTGACCAGCTCCACCTTGTTGAATTGATGCTGCCTGATAATCCCCCTGGTATCCCGGCCATGAGAACCTGCCTCAGCCCGGAAACAGGCACTATAGGCTACATGATAAATCGGTAGAAGCTTCTCTTCCAGGATCTCCTCCCGGTAGAGGTTAGTTACCGGTACCTCTGCTGTAGGAATCAGGTAATAGTCCAGCCCCTCCAATTTGAACATATCTTCTCCGAATTTAGGCAATTGGCCTGTACCTGTTGCACTGGCTGCATTAACCACAAAAGGTGGGAAAATCTCTGTATAGCCATGTTTTTCAACATGTAAGTCCAGCATAAAATTAACCAGGCTTCTCTCCAGCCTTGCCCCGGCATTTTTCAGGAAAGTAAAGCGGGCTCCGGTAACCCTGGCTGCCCTTTCAAAATCCAGGATATCCAGCTCTTCACCTAAATCCCAGTGGGCTTTTGGGGCAAAGGCAAAATCCCTTGGCTCTCCCCAACGCAATACCTCTTCATTATCCTGATCACTGCTGCCAAAAGGCACACTCTCATGGGGTATATTGGGGATACCCAGGAGTGTATCCCTGATAGTAGCTTCCAGTTCAGCTAGCTTTTTATCATAGTCCTTGATCTTATCAGAAACCTCTTTCATTTCTGCAATAATCCCGGAAGCATCTTCCCCTTTTCTCTTCAGTTCTCCTATCTGATCAGAAACAACATTTCTCCTGTGTTTTAACTTTTCCACCTCAGCAATCAATTCTCTCCTCTGCTCTTCGAGATCCTTAAAATTATCCAGGGAAAGCTTATTCCCTCTCTTCCGTAAGGATTCTTCAACCAGGTCAATATTCTCCCTGACAAATCTCAAATCTAACATCTTCCAGACCTCCCTTGTTTTTTATAATTATACTTATAAAAAATTAGCTAGAAACAAAAAAACTCTCCTCCCCGCTAAGGGACGAGAGCATTATTCCCGTGGTGCCACCCTTCTGATCTCTTTTAATAAGGTCTCCGGCATATCTGGAAAAAGAACTCAAGAGATAAAGTCTTCCATATATTCCAGAGCTTATCTATAAAAAGATCACTCTTTCCGGGATAACGGCCTCTACCGAATATAGTTAATCCTTAAATAAGGTTTTCCTATATAACTCCCAGGGGGATTCAATATATCCTATGACCGGTTTGCAGCAACCACCGGCTCTCTGGAAACATAGAATATACCTACTCTTCCTGTTCATCGCTTCTTTATTATTGAATTTGCCATATATTATATTATACATCAAGGAAAAATGCAAGATAAATGCCTTCAAGTTTCCTTTGTTTTTTCTTAAATAATTTATGCAAAAATATTACATAATATAGTTATAATATTTATTTCCCCTTACTTAAAAAAATAAAGAAAAGGTAGTGAAGAAAATGAGGATACCCAATCATATTGGTATAATTCCCGACGGCAATCGCAGGTGGGCTGCAGCCAATGGCCTTTCCAAAGAAGAAGGCTATGCCCGGGGACTGGAACCAGGCCTGAAATTATTTAAATTATGCAGAAAACTTGGAGTAAAGGAACTAACTTATTATGGTTTTACCACAGATAATACCAAAAGGCCTAAAGAACAATACCAGGCTTTTGTCCAGGCCTGTATTGATGCTGTAAAGATGATTTCCAGGGAAGATGTCGAACTGCGGGTTATCGGCAATAGCAATTCACCCATGTTTCCCCTGGACCTATTGCCCTATACCAGGAGAAAAACCTTTGGCAAGGGAGGTATCAAGGTAAACTTCCTGGTCAACTACGGCTGGCACTGGGACTTACTCAACCTATACAAAGCCAAGAACAAAAACCATCTCCAGAATTATATCTGCTCCAATGATGTCTCCCGTATTGATCTGATTATCCGCTGGGGCGGGCGACGGAGGCTCAGCGGCTTTTTACCGGTACAATCCATCTATTCTGACTTTTATGTTATAAATGACTACTGGCCAGACTTTAAGGAAGAACACCTCTATGAAGCCCTGGAATGGTACAACCAACAGGATATAACCCTGGGTGGTTAGATAAAATAAAGCCATTGATCCCCTTTTAGAAAAATAGGAATCAATGGCTGAAAATAGGCCTATATTTAACCCTCTAATTCAAAACCTGGTATGGCAAATCTCCTTTCAATCATTTTAAAAATACGGGTCAAGAAAATCACCACCAGCAAATAAATAAGGGCTACAATCAGGTACATTTTAAAGAATTCATAATTTCTGCTGGCAATAATCTTGGCCTCTCCCATCAATTCGGGAGCAGTAATTATATAAGCCAGGGAAGTATATTTCAATAAATAAATAAACTCATTGGTCCAGGAAGGAATAACCCTCCTTAAAGCCTGGGGCAGTATCACATGGAAAATGCCCTGCCATTTGGTCATACCAAGGGATAAAGCAGCCTTTAATTGGCCAGAACTAACCGATTGTATAGAACCCCGCAAATACTCCGCCTGGTAGGCACCACTATTGATGGTAAAACTAATCAGGGCTGCTGTAATAGGAGTTAACCTGATCCCATAAACCGGTAGCCCATAATAAACTACAAAAAGCTGGACCAGAAGGGGAGTCCCCTGGATCAAACCTATAAAGGCAGTAATGATACCAGATATGAGTTTATTACCATATACCTTGCCAAGAGAAAGCAAGGTACCCAGTATTATACCTGCTATACTGGTTATTATCGTTAAATAAATGGTTACTGACAAACCCCTCAATAAGGCAGGATAACTGGCCAGAAAGATAGCAAGGGTTTTCTGCAAGCCCTCCAGAAAAGAACTAAAAAACATCATCTTTCACCTTCATTATAGATTTCTGATAGTTTAAACAAAAACTCCCTGGTTCTTGGATGTTCTGGATTGGTAAATAATTTCTCCGGTGAACCCTGTTCCAGGATCACCCCATCCTCCATGAAGATCAACTCATCAGCCACAGTCCGGGCAAAACCCATCTCATGGGTAACAATTAACATGGTCATGCCCTCATTGGCCAGTTTCCTCATAACATTCAAAACCTCTCCTGTTAATTCAGGATCAAGGGCAGAGGTAGGCTCATCAAAGAGGATCAGCTTTGGCCGCATGGCCAGAGCCCGGGCAATACCAACCCTTTGCTTCTGTCCGCCAGACAATTGGGCAGGGTATTGATCAGCAAAATTCTCCAGGCCAACCCTTTTCAATTCTTCCATGGCAATCTCTTCTGCCTCTTTTTTCCCCATCTTCTTTACCCTGGTCAAGCCAATCATTACATTTCCCTTGGCACTGAGATGGTTAAAGAGGCCAAAATCCTGAAAAACAAAGCCAATATGCTGTCTGAGCTTATGAATATCTTTTGCTCCAGTAATTTCTACATCTTCCAGATAAATTTTCCCTTCATCTGGTGGTACCAACATGTTGATATTATTCAAAATAGTGCTTTTCCCGGTCCCACTGGGTCCCACTATCACCTTGGTTTCACCCTTATCCAGATGAAAGGAGATACCTTTTAAGACTTCATTGTCTCCAAATCTCTTATATAAATTTTCAACCCTTAATAAATGTTTGCTCACAAATTTTCACCCTCTATTCCAATTCCTGGTATCCTATACCTTTTTTCAAATAAAGTCAATAATCCCTTTATACAGATTGTCATTACAAGATAAATAAAGGCAACACTTAAATAAATAGTCATAGGGTCACTACCAGTACTGATAAAATAATGACCCTGCCGTAATAATTCACTGACTCCAATCGCATAAACCGTTGATGTATCCTTTAAAACAATAGCAGCCTCATTGCCAATTGGTGGTATGGCAATCCTCACGGACTGAGGCAAAATAACATAAAAAAAGGCACTGAGCCTATTCATGCCCAGGGACAGGGCCGCTTTCATCTGGTTACCGCTGACAGACAGAATTGCCCCTTTATAAATTTGAGACTGGTAGGCAGCTCCTCGCAATCCCAATGCCAATATAGCTGAAGTAAAGGCCGGTATCCTGATTTTTAGGGCAGGTAGTCCGTAAAATATAAGAAAAAGAATAACCAATAAAGGGATACTACGGGCTACCCGCTCATAAACAGAAACAAGCCCTTTAATTACCCTATTACCATAAACCTGGGCAAAGGCCATGGGTAAACCCAGGCAAAAACCCAGTAATAAACTGATACTGGCTAATTTAATTGTTACAAGAGTTCCTTCCATTAAATAAGGCCAGGCCTGCTGAATTATTTTGATCTTATCTATGACTAAACACCCTCTCCAGTAAATTCAAAACTTACTCCCAATATACTAAATTATACTAATCTAACAGCTTAAACTAAAAGCTTTAAGAGAAAAAAATTGGTTTAAAGTATAGATTATTAAACCCACAAAAGTTCTTACCATCTCAAAGAAGAGTGGATTTAAAGAATGAATACTTTAAACCGTATTGACAGGAGTTATATTGTAAACACTTTAATTAAAAATACTTATCGATCAGCTTATCCATGATTCCCTTTTCTATTATCTCTTCAATACCTTCATTGATTAGGTTAATAAGCTGAGTATTTCCCTTATCAACTGCTATACCATACTCTTCACCGGTAAAAATCTCTGCAACAATTTCTACAGGCCTAAGCTCACTATACCTTTGGGCCACTGGAGTATCCAGTACTACAGCATCAATATTACCATTGATTAAATCATTGATTACATAGACAAAGGTATCATAACGTTTTACTGTACCGGTAAGGATCCCTGTTTCCTCCAGATTCTCTGTTACCCAGAGGTCACCAGTGGTACCAGTCTGAACACCAATATTCTTATTGCCAAATAATACTGTCAGGTTGGCTCCAGAACCTTCCCGGACAATCACTGATTGATTGGCTGAATAATAAGGCCTGGATAATTCCACTACTTCTTTTCTCTCATCTGTAATAGTCATGGCAGCTATAACAATATCTATATTCCCTGTTTTCAAGGCCGGAATCAGAGAATCAAAACTCAAATCCCTTACTTCCACATCAAAGCCTTTTAATTTACCGATTTCTTTGATCAATTCAATATCAAAACCTACATACTTCACTTCCTCTACATATTCAAAAGGAGGAAAGTCTGCACTGGTCCCTACTATATATGTTTTTGCCATAACCAGATTAGCAAATAACATAAACATCAAGAGAAAGCTAATAAACACAAAAGACTTTTTAATTTTCATTCCTATACCTCCTGCTTTTAAATGAATATTTTTTAAAATAATATTGGATAAAAAAATACTTATAATAATAAATCATATTTAAGAGATATGAAAAATATAAAAGCTTATCCTGTTTTAATTAATTGCCTTTCCAGCTGCCTGCACTAAAATCTCCTGTCAAGATGCTGTCTGTATAATATACATTAACCACTTATATATATTCTCCGCAATAAAAATTATTCCTGCATATAATTTAAATAATTTCGTATAAATATTATCATTTATCCCTTTCCCCTGCCTAACTTTGTATAAAATATATATTTCCTGGGAAATATAAAAGAAAAAGGGATTTATGATGAGGAGGTTTAGCAAATATAAAAGCATCAGTAAAGGAGTAGAAAGAGCCAGTAAACTGAAAGACCTGGAAATAGCCAAAGAATTCGAAGTAAATAAGCTTAATTATCAAAATGAGCAGGTTGACAATAGAGAAGAGAGCGAAAAGCTTAAAAGGTAATTTCCTTATAAAAAAGATCCCTTCCCATAAGAAACCCCTGGCTTTTATAGCCAGGGGTCATTTTCCCTTATATCATAATCTCTACTATAATAAGATCTCCACAACTGCATTTTCTCTTAAATCAATAAAGAAATTTCTCAGGGTTTCCATCCGTCTTTGGTATAACATACCCTCTCTGATATTGGCTTTGCTTTCTTCAAGACTCATTTGGCCTGCTTCCTGTCTACCGGTTACCTTGATTATATGAAAACCAAAATTAGTTTCTACAATCCCACTGATTTGTCCAATCTCCAGAGCAAAGGCAGCATCTTCAAAGGGTTTTACCATTCTTCCTCTGGGGAAGTAACCTAAATTACCGCCCTGGCTGGCAGAACCATCAATAGAATACTCCCTGGCCAGGTCAGCAAAATCAGAACCACTATTGAGCTTATCTAATATTTCCTGAGCTGTCTCTTTGTCCTCTACCAGAATGTGACTGGCTTCAACCTGTTCATCTACAACAAATGTATCTTTATTTTCATTATAATATTTCTCTATTTCAGCATCGGATACCTCTACTGCCTTAAGGATGCTATCCTGTAATTCATTAATTAATAAAACCATTTCATTTTGTTCCATAAATAATTCCTTATACTCGGCAAGACTACCTATACCCTGCATATTTAAAATGTTCACAAATTGCTCTTCATTTAGTTGGTTCTGGACCAATAAATACTGGTAATGTTCATTAAAGATTTCATCTTTTCTTTCAGCACTCAAAGTAATGTTTTTACTTACTACTTCTTGTTCCAATAATACACGGAGGATAATATCTTCCAGAAATACTTTTCTATACTCATTTAATAAAGCATTACCTGCTTCTGTCTGTAATAAGACCTGTAAAAATTGTTGATCTACCTGATATAATGAACTAATTAATCCATTTAAATCAATAGCCTGATCAACTTCACTAATAGTAATCTCATTACCATTAACAATAAGCGCAACTGGATCTTCTGCTCCTATGGCTGGAATAGTAAAAATCATTACCAGGGCCAACAACAGGAACCCCATTTTTATCTTTTTCATTTACAGCTCCCCTTTAATTATTTTGTATAAGTTCTTCTTATTACTTTCTATAATAATCAATTAATCCCTGCATAAATTATAAAATTTTCTCTAGATAAAAAAATGGCTCCCCGAGCAGGACTCGAACCTGCGACTCGATGGTTAACAGCCATCTGCTCTACCGACTGAGCTATCGGGGAGTATTAATAATATTTTCTCCAAACTTAATCGGGAAAATATTATCC
>Ga0208564_1000274_pt1 | contig 48105 bp, 40 predicted proteins | sample AD_UKC073_MetaG_FD_184439 | JGI IMG/M metagenome (GOLD analysis project Ga0208564, IMG submission 184439) | Active sludge microbial communities of municipal wastewater-treating anaerobic digesters from USA - AD_UKC073_MetaG (SPAdes) (version 2) | ecosystem: Engineered > Bioreactor > Anaerobic >... | reverse complement strand
TGTTTATTTGGGGCAGGTGAAAGAAACGATTCCGGAGGATAAAGCCCGTGCTATTCTGGAAGCCTTGCGACAATTACCTGAAAAAGCGAAGCAATTGTTAGCCCAAAAAGAACTTTACCAACAATTGGCCCGGGACATTCGTGATGCCCAAAGCATTTTCTTCATCGGGCGGGGTTATGATTACAATCTGGCGATGGAAGGCGCTTTAAAGCTGAAGGAAATCTCCTATATTCATGCGGAAGCATATGCCGCCGGGGAACTGAAACACGGCACCTTAGCTTTGATTACGAAGGAAACGCCGGTGATTGCCCTGGCCTTGCAGAAGAACACCTATGAGAAGACGCTGAGCAATATTATGGAAGTAACCGCACGGGATGCGATGGTGATTGGACTGGCGGAAGAAGGCGATACGGAAATTGCCAAATGGGTCAGTCAAGCCATTTATATTCCTAAGATTGAAGACATTGTCAGTCCGGTGCTGGCGGTTATTCCCTTGCAACTGTTGGCCTATTATACTGCCGTAGAAAGAGGCTGCAATGTTGACCAGCCCCGCAATTTAGCTAAGTCGGTGACCGTGGAGTAGAACAAATAAATGTATAAGCAAAACCCCGCAGTAAATGCAAGGGAAAATTACATTTGCTGCGGGTTTTTTATTTTGATAAGGTATAGAGAAAGGTAAAAAATTTGGTTGTAAGAGGGGTTAATGAAAGTGGTTTTATGGGGAATTTTCATAAGTGCGTTTATAATAGGCTTTTCGGGAGCGATGATGCCTGGACCGCTGCTTGGAGTGACCATTGACGGCAGTTTTAAAAAGGGATGGACGGCAGGCCCTTGGATCGTCTTAGGGCATGGAATTCTGGAATTAGTCTTAATTATCATCATGACCTTTGGGCTGAGCAGCTTTTTCTCCAATCCCACAGTGGCAGGATTGATCGGGTTATGCGGCGGCGCTTTTCTTGCCTGGATGGGTTATGGCATGATTAAAGCCGGAGTTAAGAAGACCGTTTCTTTGGAGAAGCAAAAAGCAGGGAACAGCGCCGGAATGAGGAATCTTGTCTTAGCGGGAGCGCTTGTAAGCGCTACCAATCCGTACTTTATTCTCTGGTGGGCGTCAACGGGAATGGAACAAATACGCCAGGCATATACTTTAGGGTTGATTGGCATTATATTCTTTTTTTCAGGCCACATTCTATCGGATTTTGTATGGTACACGGCAATATCCTCGGCTTTTTCCCGAGGAAAGAAACTAATCAGTGATCCCGTATATCATTGGATTATCATCTTGTTAGGCATATTTATTGTAGCGTTTTCAATTTATTTTATAGGCAGTGGCTGGAAGATGATCAAGGGATAAGGGCTCGTTGATAGTGTCAAGACACTGTAGGAGATTTAAGAAGAACCCCTTCCTAGATAAGAACAAGTAATACCCTTATGTCTTAGGCCAAAGACAAACTTTTCAAAGCTTGCCAAAGAAAACTTTTTGATCCCTGTAGTATTGGAATATTATTAAGCACTTCTCGAGCCTCTTGTAACTTTTTATGTTCTTTTTCAAGTACTTTAGATTCGATAGTAATAACCGGTAGGTTTTGTCGACGTTGAAGCTTGTATTGCTCAGCAACTGATTGCCCATTTGCCTGAGCAACTCGTACATAGGACATATGTTTCGCCCCATTTTTACTCCAACCCATCGGACGGCTGCTTAATCGTGCTGATAGAACATGACTTATATGCCCTTCCGCACTGCAACTTAATGTTTTTTCTTCTCGGTATAAAGCTTTTATTGCCTCCCAGTTATTATCAATATATTTCCATGCATCTAGAATACTTAGCTTTCGACTGGGTGTAGCTGCTTCTTTTATTAGCTCCCGAATTACTGCTTGCGCTTTTTCATAATTACCAAAGCGAATCGCATTTTTTAGCATCTTACCTTGCTTCTGGGCTCCTCCAACAGCCTTACGAATGTATTTCATGTAATGAAATTTATCCAAAACAAATTCCGCCTGAGGAAAGACTGTTTTGGCCCCTTGAATCCAAGCTGCTCCATCTCCCATCAGGTATATTCTCTCAACCCTTTCTAGATCATAGTGCTTATCTACTTCTTCCCATACTTTTTCCCAAAGGGTTTCGGTATCTTCATCCACACTGCTCAAGTATAAGGGCTGTTCTATCTCCCGGCGTTTTCCATTGGTTTCCCATCCCTCGTGTATATATACCAACCGGGCTTCAAACCTGCGGCCGCGTTGACATGCCACATGATCTTCATCTGCTTCTATGTATAAGGTTTTTATTTGTTTTCTCTTCTGCTTTGTTATTGTCGATCGTTCAAAGGTATCTACTGCCTGTTTTACCGTTTGACCACTGATTGAAATATTCCCACACTGTTCTCCAATTAATTGACCACTTTTTCGATAAGACTGGTTTGCTGCACAAGTAACTAATTCTGCCTTAACGTTTTGATCTATTCGTAAGTGTGGTGTATATCCAACTTGCTTATCCACTAGATATGCATAGTCTTTTGTTTCGTTATGCTGGTAATAAGTCCTTTCGTAGCCCACTTGGCCAAAAAGTGTTCCTACTTCTTTATGGTCATTATTTCGACATACTTGCCAGCCCTTACGTTCCTTCTTTTTCTGTTTAATCTCCCGATCCATTTCTTCCAATACTAATCTAAGAATCTCACGTGCAACTTCATTTAGCTTATTAGCTAACTGTTTCTGAAATTCCACATAATCCATTTTGCCATTTAAATTATTTATTACCATATCAATTATTGAAAGGAGAATTGGGATGATAGAGCGAATAATATTCATGAAGATATCACCTCTCGAGTAGTTTTTATAATTACTCGTCCATCCTAGGACGGTGATATCTTCTCTTTTTGTCTCAAAAAGTCCTACAATAACTTTACACTAACGCCATTACCGGCTGGAGTCCCCATTGGATGTTTGCCAAATATGACTTGAAATACCTTGAAGATGATACACCTTCGAAGATGTATGGAGAAGCAGAAGGAATCTATACCTTAGCGCATAAAGATTTTGCGAAGAAAAACCCTGAAGTAGCTCAATGGATCAAAAACTTTAAAATGAATGACAAGGAAATTGGTGCTCTGGAAGATTTGATCAACCAGACTCCCAACGATATTCAGGGTGCGGTCAAGAAATGGATTGCGGACAATCAGGACCTGGTCAATTCCTGGTTAGAGTAATAGAAAAACCGAACCGGATAGGAATAATTAATAAGGGGGCATCGCGAATTTTTGTTGCGCGATGCTTCTTTACTTGCTGTGCTTTGTTCTGTCTTGTTTCCCTTAAATTACTGTGCGATAATTATTTTAAAGGTGTTTTCTCAGCCCTAAACCGGCGCAAAGTTGTTGGAAAGGAGTAATTTCTATGGATTTGGCGGTGCTGTTTGGAATTGTCATCCTACTGGTGATTATCAAGATCGTGGTCAAGTCGATTAAGCTGTTTGTGGGTGCGGCACTTACGCTGATCCTGCTTGCCTTTGGCATGTCTTTCCTCAATAAGCAGTTGGGCACTGATATAACGATCATGGGCAGTCTTAATGCCGCTTTGGAAAGCATTCAATCCTTCCTCAGCAATATGAGTTTTTGAGATTCGGCAACATGCAAGTTCCCAAATGTGATGCACGCTATGCGGTAAAGCGCGAATCCAATGCAACAAAGCGTGAATAAGGCCAAGGATTGTAAAATGGGGTGGAAAACAGTAAAATAAGGTAAAGCAATCAGAGCACAGGCAGAAGAGAACAGACACCATGAACATTTGGTTATTTGTAATAAACGTGAATGGGGTGGTTCTGTTGGGGACTGTCGGCTTGCGTAATAAATGCTTTGCTTTAGCCAAGGGCGAAATAAGAAGCGCGAAAATTCTTACCAAATATAATTCTGAGAAAAAAGCGATTTGTTTTCATTATCATCAGGCCGTGGAGAATTTTTTGAAAGGTTATCTGGTGTATATGACCGGGATTTTGCCGGAAGGGCATCAATTAGTGCGGTTGTGCCGGTTAGCCATGAAGCATGACCATGGCTTTGGTGTTTTATTAAAAGATGTCGCTATCCTGGACGGGTATTATTACGATGAAAACGGTTCTGGCAGTATGGCAGCATCGGCGGTTCTTGCCGAAGATGTGGACAGGTGTTTACAGAGCGCTCAAAAAACCATCAGCAAAGTGCGCTATATTATCAAATGTGAAAACAGGAGGACTTGATCGTTGGACAGCATCAAAATACTTCATTGTGCCGATTTTCATTTCGACAGTCCTTTTCGGGAGCTACCGGGCAGCCTCGGGGAAAAAAGGAAAGAGGATTTACGGGAAACCTTTGGCCAAATGGTAAGGGTCGCGCAGGAAGAAAACATCCATCTTCTGCTGATCAGCGGGGACCTTTTTGATAATGAAAGGGTCAGCCGTATGACCATTGATTACTTAAGGGATTGTTTACAGGAAATTCCGCAGATCCGGGTTTTTATCGCTCCGGGCAACCATGATCCTTTTTACGAAAGGTCCTATTATCGTTTAGTGGACTGGCCTGAAAATGTGCATGTTTTTCAGGACGAAGGGGAGAAAATTGAGCTTTGTGAGCTCGGTGTCTGCGTGTATGGGTGCGGTTTTATGAAGCCCCATGTCCGGGAGTCTTTGCTGCAGGGCTTTACGGTTGCCGATCCGGCGAAGCTTAATCTGATGGTGTTACATGGAGATGTGGTGGGCACCGGGCAAGACAGCGATTACAATCCGTTGACCACGGAGGAAATTGCGGCCAGCGGGCTGGATTATCTTGCCTTGGGGCATCGCCATTCCTTTAGCGGGATCAATCAGGCGGGGGATACTTTTTGGGCGTATCCAGGCTGTCCGGAGGGACGAGCCTTTGACGAGTTGGGAGAGAAAGGAGTTTTACTCGGCACCCTCAGGAAGGGGCGCTGTCAGTTGTCTTTTCGCGGCATTGGGAAGCGAAAATACTACGAGGAGAGGATTGAGATCAGCGGCTGCCAGACTTACGAGCAAATTGCGGCGAAAATACGGGCGGCCGTGGAAGGGCTTGAACCGGAAAAGAACCTTTTCCGCCTGGTCTTAAGCGGAGCTTTGCCGGGGGACTTTCCCTTTTATCCTGCCGTTTTAACCGAAAAACTGCAGCAGGACTTTTATTATGTGCAAATAATTGATGAAACGATGACGCAGGTTGATCCGCAATTATTGGCAAATGACTATACTTTAAGAGGCTTATTTGTCCAAAAGGCACTGGCCAGAAGTGCGGCCGCCCAAGAGGAGGCCGAGCGCCGCAAGGCCGAGTTGGCTCTTAAATATGGTCTTCGGATTCTGGAACAGGGGGAGGCCGGAATCGAATGATACTGACTAAACTAAGGATCAGGAATTTTGGTAAACTGAAGGAACTGGAGATCCCCTTGGAGGATCAGTTAAATATCATTTACGGTGCGAACGAAGCCGGGAAGTCCACGATCTTAGCTTTTCTCAAAGCGATGTTCTACGGCCTGAAATCCCAAAAACGGGATTTGCGGGAAAACGACCGTCTCCGGTTTCAGCCGTGGGATGGGGAATTTGGCGAGGGAGAAATATATTTTCTGAATGAGCAAGGGCGGGAATTATTGCTCAGAAGAAAATTGGGCAACCGGCGCCGGGATAATTGGACCATCATCGACGCCCTGACCGGGCAAGTGGTGGAAGAGGGTGATGCCTTCGCCGAACCCGGAGAAAAAATCCTGGGCTTAGGAGAAGGCGCCTATAGCCGGACGATCTATATACCTCAACTGGGGAGTGCCGTTTCGCCGGACAAAGAAGACGAGATCATGGCGCGGTTGATGAATTTGCAGGAAACCGGCGAGGAACAGGTTTCGCTGCAAATGGCGCTGCATAATATCGAGAAAGAGCGCAAACGGCTTACTTTACGTTCGGGAAACGGTAAGCTGGATAGTTTATGCTTTTTACGCGCTGAATTACTGGAGGAAAAAAAGCAAGCGGAGCTCTTGCATGAAGAAACGATCAAGGATCAACTCAGCTTAAATGATTTGCTGGTGAAAAAGGATGATTTGGAAAAACTGCTTGCGGAACTGGAGGCGCAAAAACAGGCGCTAAAAAATTACGAACAGTGCTTAGAGTATCAGGAACTGCAAAAACAGGCGGTGTTGCTGGAAAAGTGGCAGGCTGAGCTGGCCGGGCTGGAAGAGCAGTTGGTATGTGGTTCCTGGCCTGTTGATGCGGCTTTTTTGCAAGAGAGCGAAAAAATGCTCAATGACTGGCGGCAGAAAAGTTCCTTAGCTCACGAAAAGGAAGAGGAGCTCACGAAGAAAAACAGCGTTCTTACCGAACTGGAAACCCACTTAGGGTCCTTCCCCGGCTTTGCCGATTTACCCGAAGATATTGAGATGCAATTGCTCCTCCGGGAACAGGAAGAAAAAGTGTGTCAGGATGTTTTACAGGGGATTGCCCGGCTTCAGCAGGAAATTGAAGAGTTGGAGCAGGAGATTGCCGCCAAAAAAGCGGAAATGGGACCAATGGTGCATTTTTATGAATTAACGGCAGAAGAGGAAAAAGCGATTAGGGACAAAGAAGAGCTGAAAGGAGTCCTGGAAGAACAGATTAAACATGACCGGCAGATTCACGTCTTAAGGCGAGATGTTTTACTGGATGAGTTCAAACGGGCGAAAAACAATCTCCTCCTGGGCAGTTTATTGGCCCTTGGCAGCATCCTGCTGGGAATCTTTGTGTTTCCCCTGGCTTACCTTTTTGCCTTATTGGGGGTTCTGGTCGCGGGACATGCCTACCGGCAATACAAAAAGAATAAGGCAAATCTTGCGGAGATTGAGGCGCAATTGGAAGCTAGCGATGAGCACGGGAGTGCCCGAGATGATTTAGCGGTCCTCGAAGCAGAGTTGCAGGCGTTTTATCGACGTTTTGGGGCCTTCGATCGACAGGATTATTTAGAGTGTCGCCGGATTTTTACTTCCCTGAGGGGAGAGTTGGAGGTTTTGCAGGCGAAGGTTGCCGAGCGCCGGGAGCGGCTCGGGCAAGAGAAAGAAGAGGAGGTGCGTCAACAGCTGGCCCAGGGCCAGGAGTTTATTACGGCGCTGTTACAAAAAACCCGGTGCGTATCGACCACGGAATTCCGGGACAAATTAGCGGAATACCGGGTCCAAAAAAACAAGAGGGATAGTTTAATCCGGGAACGGACCGATTTGGAGCTCCGGCTCAATGAGCTGCGGGCAGTTAAGGAGGAAGCGGTCCGAAAATTAGCGGAGCGACTGAACTTTTTTGATAACAAAAAAGGAGAATGTTCAGAAAATGTCGAAATAGAAACAGTAGAGCAGCTTTTACAAAATTACCGGTCCTTGCTGGACCAAAAAACGGAATTGCAAATTCGTTTGTCCACGGAACAAAACAATTTCGAGAAAAGTTTAGCAGGGAGAGATTTAGCATCTTTAGCCCCTTCCGTAGAAGCAGCTTGTTCCGAGGAGGAGGGTAGGAAGGAGTTCTCTCCGGTGGCTTTTCCGAAGGAAAAGATTGCTGAAGAAAAAGAACGACTCGAAACGAAATTGAAGGAATTTCGCGAAGAAAGATTGAATATAGAAAAGAAAGTGGTAAGTCTTGAGACGGCAATCAAAAACCGGCTGCAAGACGTTCGGGAGCTTCCGCGGATCGAAGAAGAGCTGGCGGAAGCAGAGCAACAAATCGGGAAATATAAAGAGATAGTTGAGGTGCTGGATTTAATTAAGGAATTACTGCAAGAGTCTTTTCAACAATTGCAAAAGAGCTTTGGTCCGGATCTTAATAAGAAAGTGGGACAGATTCTGCAAGGGATCACGGCCGGTCGCCACGGCGAAGTCAAAGTAGCGGAAAACTACCGGATTAGTTTAAAAGATCAGCATGATTCGATTCGGGACTTGCAATTCTTCAGTAATGGGACGCTGGACCAGGTTTATTTTGCCTTACGTTTGGGGATTATTGACTTGGCTTACAACAAAGAGCGTAAACTTCCTCTGTTACTCGACGATGCTTTCACCCAATACGATGACCAAAGACTTGCCGCTACCCTCAATTATCTTTTAGCATATGCAAAAGAGCATCAGGTCCTATTGTTCACCTGTCATCGGAGAGAAGCAGAAATCCTTGTCGGAAAAAGATTTCATTACCTTGCGATTTAACCGGCGGGATAAATTACCACTCAAGATAAAACGGGAGACGCTTTCTGGAAATATAGGGAAAAGGATGGAGGGTGAGGAATGAATAATAAAATCAAAATGTTGTCAATTATTTTGGCGATTGCGGTTTTGTTAACCTTCGGGGCAGAAAAGCTGATAAAGATGTTTAAAGACAAGGGGCAAGAACCGCCAGCACAGCAGGCCGGACAAATGACGCAATACCCGCATGAGCCGTTTAATCCTGCTGACGTTGCGCCGCAGGAAGATCCTAACAATGCGCCGGCGCAAGGTCAGCAACAAAGGACGCCTGCAATGTATGATGAGAAATTGAAAGAGGTCATCGATACTCAATACCGGCTTTTCCTGGGTCTAAGGAGTTATAAAGAACCCCCTCATGACCCGGCCGTGAAGGTAATTCCCTCCAGTATTATTGGAAAGTATCCCCCGCCTTTTTATCGGACGTTGATTGTTGATTTCAAAAATATCGACAAACCGGTTATCGAAACCCAAGACCTTTTTTTGTTTAAAAACGGTGAGTTGTGGAACGTGGGGGTAGTGAGGACCTTATTTGATCAAAAGTGGATGGAAGATTTAGTTTTTGCTGCTCCCATGAGCCAGGAACCGATGTTGCAAAAGCCCGAATTCAATCGGATGCGGATTTCCAACGGGACCGACACCACTTTGATTAATTATGTCACGAAAGATTTGATGTCTATTGCTTTTTCCACCGAGGGAACCGATCCTGGCTTGATGAACAGTTGGGCTTATGGAAAACTGGCTGTGTTGCCTGTGGAAAATATCAGCAATTTGTATGAGTACAATATCTTGTTCTCCGATATTTTCGGCGAAGAAGGAACAAAGATCATGCTTGAAGAAAGCAATAAAGCTTATTTACGGAGTAGAAACAGTGACCGGTTATTACAGTATGCGGATGTGGCCAACTGGGGATTGGTCCATACGCAAGGCGAGCTAATTTTAATCGGTCGCTTAGATTACAATGCGGAAGTAGGCCGAGGTTATTTTGAGGATTTTAAAATCCCGATTGATATATCAGGACTGTTTCATAACACAACAAGTTATCCCTCCTGGGATGTAATTAAAGAAAAAGTGCCTGATGCTGTTGATGCGGTGTCTTCTCCCGATCGCAAAGTGCTGGTTGTATTAACCAATAATGATGCTATTATCTATAAAATCGTCAACGAAAGGACCTGGAATGAAATTCTCCGCTATCCTTTGAAAGAAAGTGAAGCCATTGTGATGTGCGAGTGGGAAAGAAATACCGAGGAATTACAAAACCTGTTGACTGCTTTTTCCGCGGCGAAATGGCATGAACGGTTGATTCATTACTATTATCCGGTGAATTATGACGAGGGTGGAAATGCTGCCAACTACTAAAACAAAAAAGCGAGATGTTAAAAAAAGAAGCTGTTCGGCAAAGGGAGAGCCGAACAGCTTCTTTTGACTTGTTTGATTGCGCTGGCGTTCTTGGCAGCGCTTTTTTTGTTTATCTAGTGCCTGGCGCAAAAGTTGGTTTTAATCATCAGATCCGCTGTTTTTAAAGTGTCCTGATCAAATTTGCTTAAGGTAAAACTAATTCTTTCCTTTGATACGCGGAAGGGCTCCTTATTATAGTCACCGCTAGGCACAATTACGGAGTTGTTTGGATTAGTAAAAAGGTTTTTGCCCATAGCATAGGGGTGTTTATTTTTTTCCACCCCCATCAGGTGGCAAATGGTAGGAAGAAAATCAATTTGTCCACCATAGGTTTCGATGCGTTGGCCCTGTAGTCCTTCAGTATAGATAAGGAGCGGTACGGGCATGTATTGGCGGATCCATTCTTCATCGCTAATTTTTTTCCTGGCGAAAAGCTCTTCTATTTCGTCCTGATCCCTTTTAAACAAGCCATCGTGGTCTCCGAAGATTACGACCATCGAGTTTTCGAGCAAACCATTTTGCTTGAGGAGTTCCATAAACTGACCGATGGCATAATCGGCATAGTTAATACTATGAAAGTAATTGCCGATATGGGCTTTGTTTAGGGGCGAGGGGAGTTGTAAAGCGGATTTTTCACTGGGGACATAGTAAGGGAAATGACTGGTTAAAGTAATGACCAGCGCATAAAAGGGTTGTCTCGTCTGTTTGAGGATAGGGATGGACTGTTTAAACATTTCTTCGTCACTGAGCCCCATCCCAATTTCTTCGGTCAACTCCATGTTTTCGAGGGAATAATATTGCTCAAAACCCAGGTTCGGATAAACCACATGGCGGTTCCAATAGTTGGCTTCATCAGCGTGAATGGCCAGCGTGACGTAGCCTTTTTCTTTTAATAAAAGGGGAAGAGAGTCATAGATGTTATTGGGATAGGAAAAAAAGGTGCTTCCTTTTTCGAGGGGGAAAAGCGATGTGTTTATGATTAATTCCGCGTCGGAACTGTTTCCACCGATGGTTTGAGGATAAAAGTGGGGAAAATAGAGGCTCTTTTTCACCAGCTTATTCAGATTAGGCGTGATTTCTTGTCCGTCTATTTTTTTGCCAATAACGAAGTTTTGGAGGGATTCCACTTGAATCACAATGAGGTTTTTACCTTGGCCCAAGTTCTGGTAGGGTGAAGCGTCCTCTTGATTCGTTTGATAATGCTTGGTTTTATACCAATTCTGGACGGCTGTTTTCGTTTCCGGGGTTAGTTGTAAATTTTGTTCTTGCACAAAAAAGATGAAATCCAGGAAATGAAAACCCAAGGGGCCGTAAGTGCTCAGCGTTTCATGGGCAGTAAAGCGGTTCTGTTCTTGAGTGCGGTTTTGCCAGCATTCAATGGCTGGAAAAAAGAGTGCAAGAAACAAACCAAGAATTATCCCGTATTGGGTAACCCGTGGGGCCAGGATATTGCGGTTCAAGGTATGGCAAAAGAGAATAGGTAGTAACACAAGATCGATTAAAAAGATAAAATCTGTCCAGTGAATGAGATTAAAAATACTGGGGCCCAAATCCGTAAGATTGGAAGACTGCATAAAAACATAAACAGACATGGGTGTGGCAAAGTAACGAAAATAGAGAAGGTCGGCAATAATCAGAAAGGTTACCCCAAAGTTAAGGGTATATAAGTATATTTTGCGTCTTCTGGCTATCAAAAAGTAGGCAGGGCTAAGTAATAATATCATTAGACCGAGCGTTGTGCTGAACATGGGAAGATTAATCATCTTTATGTCAACGGCTATTCCCCAAAAAAATATTTTGCAGAGAAGAATTAGAAAGGTTAAAACCAAAAATGGTTCAGATAAACGATGAAGATGATTGGTCAATTTGGACATTTCCTGTTTCTCCTTAATTTTAGTAAACTCATAATAGATTATACATGATAAAGAAGGGACAGCAACAGGAAAAAAATGGTGATAAGAAATTTCCATTTATGCGTAACTTTTTAACGAATGGTACGTTGTAATAAACGTGTAAATTATAGAAAAAAATGAGAGGTGAAAATATATGAATATTTAACGTGAAAATTAATTGAAAATTACTCAATATTATAATATAATGTAATCGTGTGTGTTTATTGTTTCGGAAACTACTGGTAATTTAACAATGGAGGGGTGAGGATCAAAAAAACTACATTCGCCCATTAAATACTTAAATAACGGCTATGATGAATTATTTTATTCTAAGGATTTTGGAGGTTGGTGTAATGAAAAAAATTATTTGCTTCGTGGTGAGTTGTTTCTTGATGCTGACTTGTTTCGCCGGGGTGGCCACAGGGTCTTATTCTCCAAGTAATTCGTATGGAAATATGGCTCCGGTAGCGGAGTGGCTTTTTGACGAGGGGAAGGGCGTTTGTGTAACTGATAGCAGCGGGAACTACTTGGATGGCACATTATTCGGAGCAGCTTGGGTTAAAGGTGTTCGTGGCTCGGCATTAGCTTTTGATGGCAATGATTTTGTTGAAGTCCCCCATGATAATATATTGAATAATGGGAATATGCTTTCGGTAGAAGCATGGATTTGCCCGGAGGAAATGATTCGGTATCAGAAAATCATTACGAAAACTCCTGGCCAGTACTACGATTACAGTCTCTTCTGCGGAGATAAAGACAATGTCGGATTTGCCGTGAAAGTAGGAAGCACCGCTTATTCGGTTTATTCCCCGGCTAACTCGGTGCCCAGAGGGAATTGGACCCATGTGGTGGGAGTTTATGATGGTAAAAATGTAATTATTTATATCAACGGAAAAGAAGCTGGCAAAAATCCGGCGGCCGGACCGATTATGGATCACGGTGGTGTTTTACGGATCGGCGGAGATGCTTATGCCTCCAATTATCAAGGGAGAATCGATGAAATTAGGATTTACGATCGGGCCTTAACTGCGAACGAAGTAAACGCTCTTTATCAAGGGAACTCTTCCAAAGGTAGCAATTCTGAATACAATTGCTATGCTAACAATGTTGCCCGCAATCGTGGTTATGGTTACCCCTCGAGCTATGATTACTACCGGGATTATACTTACAACCGGGATTATGACTACAACCGCTGTGGAAGTCGCAACTACGATTATGACTACAACCGCTTTGACAACCGTTATGACTATAATTATCGTGACTTCGATGGCATGCGTAAAAGTTTTAGCAAGATAAGAAGACCCTTCGGATATATAGGGTTCAGATATTAATCGACACTGATTTACCTAAAATAAGCTGATTCTATTGCAGCATCGTTTTCTGTATTAGTTAAATAACCTGATTTTTGGAAGTCCGGCGTAAAAGGCCGGGCTTTCTCGTTTTTTACGAATTTTTGCCCCCCTCTGGTATTTTCTTAATATTTTTAGTATAGTGAGAACAGGAGGGGATTTGTTATGCAAAATAAACCTATTTTACTTGTTGATGATGATCCTCATGTTTCCGAAGTGCTTTCTTTGTATTTGGAAAAGGAAGGATATCAGGTAGTTTGCGCAGATAATGGCCGGGCCGCCCTCGAAAAAGTGAAACAGGTTAGTCCCTGCCTGATGGTATTGGATGTAATGATGCCCGAGATAGACGGGATTGAGGTTTGTCAAAAGGTAAGGGCGGAGAGGACGCTTCCGATTATTATGTTAACCGCCAAGTCGGAAGACGTTGATAAGATCTTGGGTCTGGAACTGGGCGCTGATGATTACATAACAAAACCCTTTAATCCCCGGGAAGTGGTGGCCAGAATAAAGGCGGTATTGCGGCGCGCCAACAATGGGAGCAATACTGATGGCCAGGTTTTGTCCAATCAAGGGGGAGCGGACGGCAACGAGACAAAACTGTTACAATTCCCCCATTTAGAAATCGATATGGCGAAGTACCGGGTTTGTGTCAACGGCAAGGTTGTGCCGTTGACGCCTAAGGAAATTGAGCTGCTTTGGCTCATGGCTTCTCATCCCAATATGGTTTTTACTCGCGAGAATTTATTGGAACATGTTTGGGGTTATTCCTATTCCGGGGAAACCAGAACCGTGGATACCCATGTGAAAAGGTTGCGGCGCAAGTTGATGATTGCCCCGCAAGATGCTTGGGAGATTACAACGGTATGGGGAGTCGGCTATAAATTCGAGGTGAAATAGATGAAGGTTCAGATCTGGAAAAAGCTGTTGCTGTCGTATTGCGCTTTGGTCGTGATTACTTTGATGTTGGTGGGGGCATTTTTAACCCCACTTTTTCGGAGTTATTTGGTCACGGCGCAAAAAACTGAGCTGATGCAGCAAGCCGAGGAAATCGTGAACCTAACAGAAAAATATTATGTTGGGGAAATTGACGAAAGCACCTTTAATCGCATTTTGGATAATGTGAATCGAATCAATAAGTCCCGGGTCGTGATTCTTGACCGGGAAGGGAAAGTCATTGCGCCCAACATGGTAAGACCACGTCCGGAGCGCCGGGGAGAATTCCGGACAAGGGGCTTCCCCAGGGGAACGCGCTTAAGCAGGGAAGAAGTCGGGCAAGTGCTTTCGGGACAGATTGTCGCCAAGGAAGGGACGATGGCGCACTTAAATATCCCGGTTATTTCCGTGGCGATCCCTGTGCTGATGGAGATTCCGGAAGAAAAAGCCGGGGAACAAGTAGTGGGCGCGGTTTTGTCTTTTTCACCGGTTTATCTGGTTACCGATCTGGTGAAGAAAGTGGGATATTTTTTAGGGATTTCGAGCATTATGGCCATTTTCCTGGCTATTGTGATCGCTTATTTTTTTGCCAAAAAAATCTCCTCACCGGTAAAAGAGATCAATGAAGTCGCTTTGGCTATGGCGCAAGGCGACTATAAAAAGGTGATTAGCCCGACCGGCAATGATGAATTAGGAGAACTGGCCAACTCGATGAATTATTTGGCGCAGCAGTTGGATGTAAACGTTAGTGCTCTTCAACAGGAAAAAGGGAAGCTGGAAGCGATTATGGCCAGTATCAATGAGGGTTTGGTGGCCGTAGACCGGGCAGGGCGGATTATGCTGGTCAATCCGATGATGGAAATCTTCTTTATGACGACCGCCCAAAACCTGATGAGTAAACAGCTTGAGGAAATTTCTCCACATCCCCAGTTTAGTGAGGCCTTTGCCGAGGCTTTGGAAAAAGAAGAGTTGGTGGTCAAGGAGTTCAAATTAGTGCACAGTACCTGTCAAATCACTGTATCGCCGATTAAGCAAGAAAACGGGGAGATTCTCGGGGCCGTAGGAATTTTGCTGGATATCAGTGAAATGGAGAAAGTGGAACAACTGCGCCGCGATTTTATTAGTAATGTTTCCCATGAATTACGAGCTCCGCTTACGGTGATCAGGGGTTTCACGGAGTGTTTATTGGATGGGGTGACCCAACATCCCCCCGCTTATTATTATGGTGTCATTAAAGACGAGACTTTGCGTTTGGAAAGGTTAATCAATGATATCATGGAGTTAAGCTTGCTCCAGGCCGGAAAGATTAATTTGGAACTGGAGGAAGTTAATCTGGTCGCCTTGGTTTATGAAACGGCAAATAAATTTATGCTGAAGGCGCAGGAAAAAGGAATTACCCTCATGACGAACGCCAGCAATGATCCGGACCGGCAGATTATGTTGTTTTGCGATCCCGACCGGATGGAGCAGTTGTTGTATATTTTCATTGACAATGCCTTAAAATATACCCCGGCGGGCGGAACGGTCGAGGTTAACGTATGGGAGAATGAGACGAATAAAAAGGTCTACCTGATCATTAAGGACACGGGTATTGGGATCCCACGCGAAGAGCTGCCCTACATCTGGGAGCGGTTTTATAAAGTGGATAAATCCCGCAGCCGGCAAAAAGAAGACGGGACTGGCTTAGGCTTATTTATTGCGAAACAGCTTGCCGAGCTGCATCAAGCCGAGGTTTTGGTGGAGAGTGTTGTAGACAAAGGGACCACCTTTACCCTTGTTTTTAAACGACGGTAAAAACGGAGCTCCTTATGCCTTAAGACCAGCAGGATGTGGACAGGAGCACAACAGCAGAGGCAAGGGCGAAGGAGGTTCCCAGAGCAAAGGATACAAAACAAGGGCACTGACGATGCAGTGCCCTTTGTTTTGGCAATTGATCATTCATTAATTATTCATGGCGCAAAGCTTCAATAGGATCAAGGTGCGCCGCCTTGTAGGCCGGGTATACTCCGAAGAATAGTCCTACTCCTAAGGCGAAAAGGAAGGAAATTATGATGGCGGTCGGAGAGATGACCGTTATCCATCCGGCAATATTGGCTATCGCTTTGGAAAGGCCGATGCCGAGAAAGATGCCGAAAACACCGCCGGAAGTGCTTAAAAAGATGGATTCGACAATGAATTGGGCCATGATGTCTCTCCGCTTAGCGCCTAAAGCTTTGCGGATGCCAATTTCTCTGGTTCTTTCCGTTACGGATACCAGCATAATATTCATGATGCCGATGCCGCCAACCAGAAGGGAAATACCTGCAATAGCGCCGAGCATAAAGGTAAAGGTTTTCGTTGTAGTATTAATCGTTTCTAAAAGTTCATCCTGGCTGGTAACGCGAATCGAATCTTCCCGCCGGAATTTGGCATCATAGATGGCGGTAATATGTTCAACGGCTAATTCTGCTTCCTTAGGGCCTTTAGCTTTGATATAAAAGGAGCCTATTCTTTGGGAACCGGAAAGACGTTGGGCCACCGAGACCGGAATGAGAATGATATCATCAGTGTCCCGGCCCATGGAAGAGCCCTTTTTCTCCAACAAGCCGATTACCGTAAACGTTTGCCCGTTAATGAGGATCGTTTCCCCTAAAGGGCGGGCCCCTTCACCGAAAAGCTCGGTGGCTACTGTTTGCCCGATTATGGCCACTTTCGTTCTGGACGCGGTTTCTGTTTCCGTAAAGAAACGTCCCCCGGCCACTTTGATATTTCTTACCTCTGGAAAATCAACGGATGTTCCTTCGATGGAAGTACTATGGGTGTTGCTTTGCCATTTGACCGTACTGTTGAAAGTGACACTAGGGACGACATGGCTAATGGTCGGAACTCTTTCCAATAAATCGGGAATATCCTCCATGTTCAGGCGGGAGTTTCTTTGGGGAGATACGATAATTAAGTTGGAACCCATATTGGCAATGCTGTCGGAGATGTTTTTCGAAGCTCCTTGCCCTACGGAAATCAAGGCGATTACAGCGCCGACCCCGATAATGATGCCTAAAGCGGTAAGAAAGGAACGCATTTTATTTCCCCGCAGCGAGGTAGAGGACATACGGAAAATCTCCCAGAAGTTCATTCGCTCACCGCCTTTTTTAACTCCTCTTCGTCAGAGCTCAGCTTAGTTGGATCCTGACTTAAGGAGGCAGTAGCCTGAATTGGGGTAACCGCTTCGTCGCTTTGCATCATCCCGTCTATAAAACGGAGGATTCTTTTCGTTTGGCGTGCGATTTGTTCATCATGTGTTACTAGAATGATGGTGATGCCTTGTTGATTCAAGCTTTGGAAAATTTCCATCACTTCTTGTCCGGAACGGCTGTCCAGGTTGCCGGTGGGCTCATCCCCTAAAATGAGGGGAGGGTTACCGGCCAGAGCGCGTGCGATCGCCGCCCTCTGCTGCTGGCCGCCGGAAAGCTCCGTAGGCAAGTGATGCATCCGGTCGGCTAAACCTACCGCTTCTAAAGCGACTTCAGCTTTCATAATTCGTTCTTTGGTGGGTACTCCCCGGTAGACCAGGGGTAGACAGACATTCTCCAGGGCGGTTAGTTTGGGCAGTAAGTTAAAACTCTGGAAGATAAAACCGATGTATTGGTTGCGGATACGGGCCAGTTCATTATCATTTTTGTTGCTGATATCTTCGCCTGCCAGAATGTATTGACCGGCTGTGGGACGATCAAGACAGCCCAAAATGTTCATTAGAGTAGATTTTCCGGAACCGGATGGACCCATGATGGCGACAAATTCTCCTTCTTGGACGGTTAAATTGACATTCGTTAAGGCTGTAACGGAGATGATATTGGTGCTATATACCTTTTGCAGTTCTACCGTTTGTAGAAGCATACTCCGCCCCCCTTTCTAACGCCGATCACGGCTACGGTTGTTGCTAAAACTGCGACCTCCCCGATCGAAACCCCGATCCCGGAAACCAGCTCCGCCGTCACCACCACGGCCCCAACTGCCACCGGGAGGACCACCGGGAGGCATCCCCATGCCGGGCATTCCGAATCTCATATTCTGTTCGCGTTCTTGAGTAGTAACGGCCACAAGAACGATTTCTTCATCTTCCTCTAAACCTTCCACTACTTCGACCCAACGCCCGTTATTTACGCCTATTCTAATTGGCTTCATTCTGATTTGGCCATTATCCAAATAACGGACCATTGTGCTGTTGTTTTCGGTGACCAGGGCCTCTGCTGGAATGCGGAGGACGTCCTGTTTGTTTTCTAATCTAATAGTGGCCGAAGCAGTCATCCCGCTTTTAATCCCTTCGTGGTAACCGACTTCCAGGGTTACCGGGTATTTAGTTACCCCCTCACTAATGCTGCCTTCCTGCGCAATACCGACTACTTGACCGGTCAAGGTAACATCTGGTAAAGCGTCAACCGTAATTTCAGCTTCCTGGCCAAATCTGAGTTTGTTGATATCCAATTCGTCTACTTCGATTTCCATAGTATTTTTCGCAAAGTTGCTAATGACAATAATTTCTTGTCCCGAAGAAACTTCATCACCGGTGACGACGAAAAGGCTTACCACCACACCGTCAATTGGCGACGTTGCTTGAAGGTTATCAAATTGTTCCTGGGTAACCATCATGTGTTGTTGGTTTTGAGCGACTTTCAGTTCTTGCTCCCGGCGTTTTTGATCATCCGGAGCAACCAGGTCCTTAAGTTCGTCCTCCGCCTTGGCTAATTGAATTTTGGCTTCTTCAATTTCCCGATCGATATCCTGATTAATAATGGTGACCAAGGGTTCTCCTTCAAACACTTTTGCTCCTTCCGGACGATGGATTTTCTCGACGGTGCCGTTTACTTCAATTTTAATTCTTTCCGATTGGGCATAGCGTAAATAACCGGTTGCCTGCTTATACAGGAACACGTCTTGATCCGGATCGGAAGCGATATAGACGGTGTTGAAAGTCTCCATGCCCGGTTTAAGATCAGCATCAGGCTTTTCAAGGGAAATGATGGTTAAATAATCGCCTGAGGAAGTGGTATTATTTCTGGAACTACGATTGGTAACGGTGTTATAGTCGTCATCATCTGAATCTTTGGTATCATATTCAATTTCTTTGATCGTTCCTTTATAGGTTTTGCCAAGACCGGTAACAAAGATATTTGCTTTCATGCCTGTGCTAAAGCTGCTAATCACATGCGCCGGGAATCTTGCGACAACTTCCATCTGGTCAGAAGTAGCAATAGTAAGCGCCGGATCGCCCTTACTTACTTCTTCGCCAACCGCTATTTCCGTATCAATAATTTTACCGCTAAAGGGGGCTTTAATCGTTAGCTTTTCTTTTTCATCGAGCTTTTTCTGGAGAGCCGTTTTACATTCTTCTACTTTAAGTTCTGACGAACGGATCTCAAAGAGTTTTTTACCGGTGGGATTATCAAGAGAAATTAAATCGTTTCTGGCAATTTCCCATTCGAGTTGGGCTTGTTGTGCCTTGATTTCTACTTCCGTATTTTTGATTTTTAAGAGGGGTTGTCCTTTTTTGACCTGAGTTCCTTCCGTAACATAGATTTCTTGCACTGTGCCGCTGTTTTTGCTGGTCAAAGTGTAACGCTCCGTTGGCTGCAAAGAGCCGCTCCCTTCCAGGAGATCTATAATATCACCGCGTTGCACCCTGACCGTAAGGTAATTACTAGCATCAGCATTAGCAAACCGGGGTTTCCTGTTTTGGGTCGTCATGAAGTACCCAACTACCGCAACACTAATTACACATAAAATAACAATGACAAGCGCCTTCTTCTTTTTAATATTCTTAAACATTTGCAGTATTTCACCCCTTCTCTATATTTTGAAAATTTAAACATCTCATTAAATATACTATAAGCAAAAGATGTGGCAAAAGGGCAGCAAAATTGTGAACTTTTTGTGAACTTATTTAGAAAATTTAGGTAATGGCCGCTAACGCCCCAACTGTTTGCTTAACCCCAGAAAACTGGTACAATAGAAGCAAATTGGACACTGAGGTTGGGGTGCATGAAAACAGAACAACTACAGGTAGTGGTGGTTGGCGGCGGCGCTTCAGGCATGGTGGCGGCGCTTGCGGCAGCCAGGAAAGGGGCGGAGGTGACAATATTAGAGCGGAACGTCCGGATTGGGAAAAAGCTTCTGGCTACCGGAAACGGCCGCTGTAATTATACCAATCTGAATGCCGATGTTGCCTATTATCACGGTCATCATCCGCGTTTTGTATATAGCGCGCTGGCCTCTTTCAGCGTGGCTGAAACCATCGCTTTTTTCGAGCAACTGGGAATTATGCATAAAGTAGAGGAGCAGGGCAAGGTTTTTCCTTATTCCGATCAGGCGTCGAGTGTGCTGGATGTCCTGCTGTATGAATTAAAGGAATTAGGTATAAAGATTATTTGTGACGCCTTTGTGCAGAAAATCGATGTCCGAAAGAAACCGGCGTCAACAGACCAAGGCGCGCCCAAACGGTTTGGTCTTGTCCTGGCCGATGGGAGAATTATTGAAGGGGACAGGGTTATTGTGGCAACCGGCGGTAAAGCCATGCCCTCTAGCGGTTCGGACGGGAATGGGTATAGACTGGCGGAAGAACTCGGACATACGGTTACGCCCGTATTCCCTGGCCTTGTGCAATTAATGCTGGAAGGGGATTTTTTTCCGCAGATTCAAGGCGTCAAGCTGGTGGGGACTGCCTCCCTGCTTCACGCGGGGCGGGTAATCAGGGAGGAGCGGGGGGATATTTTGTTTGCTAATTATGGGGTTTCCGGTCCGCCGATTTTACAGTTGAGCCGCCAGGCGGGGGAACTGCTGCAGCGGAACGAGCCCCCCATTTTAAAAATTAACATTTTAGACCGTTTTTCAAGAGAGGAATTAAGCCAGCTACTACAAAGCCGGTTTCAAAGCAATCCCCGTAAAACGGTGGAATTTAGTTTGGTGGGGTTGATTAATAAAAGACTGATCCGGGTGGTGCTGAAGGAAGCTGGGTTCAGTGATTTAAAAAAATCAGCGGGGAATGTGAGTGCCCGGGAGTGCGCCGCTATTGCCGCGCTCCTGACGGACTGGCGGTTTAAGATCCGGGGGACCAAAGGATGGCAAAGCGCTCAGGTCACCGCCGGAGGAGTGTCTACGGCAGAAGTCAACCCCCAAACCATGGAATCAAAAATTGTGCCGGGCTTGTATTTTGCCGGGGAGGTCCTGGACATCGATGGGGAGTGTGGCGGTTTCAACCTGCAATGGGCATGGAGCTCAGGTTTTTTGGCGGGGGAGCATACGGCAATGCTAAATAATTTTGGAAAGTAAAAGGAGGGAAGCGGTATGGCCAAGGAAAATTCTTTTGATATCGTTTCGCAGGTGGCGATGCAGGAGGTGGATAACGCGGTAAACCAGACGATGAAGGAAATCAATCAGCGTTTTGATTTTAAAGGAAGCAAAGTGCAGGTGGAATTGACCAAAGAAGAGGAAATCAAAATTATGGCCGATGATGATTATAAACTTTCCAGTGTGATCGATATTCTGCAAAGCAAACTGGTACGCCGCGGGGTGTCTTTGAAGTTTCTTGACTATGGGAAAATCGAGCCGGCCGCCGGCGGAACGGTTAGGCAGATTATTACGATTAAACAGGGCATCCCCACGGAAAAAGGCAAAGAGATTGTCGCGACCATTAAAAAGCTGAAATTGAAGGTTCAGGCGCAAATCCAGGATGATCAAATCCGGGTGAGCGGGAAAGACCGTGATGAACTGCAAAAGGTGATTAAAGCGCTGAAGGAACAAGATTTTGGCATCGAGTTGCAATTTGGTAATTACCGGACGGTTTAAAGTTCTTCGATCCCCCTGTTGACTTCATCTGTGACTTCATCTGTTGGTCCCATTTGTAACTTTTGAACTCATCCGTTGACTCCACCTGAGCTTGGTGGGGTTTTTTCTTTGCAGAAGATAACCTGATATTAGCTTTTTTAATATGTGCCGGAGAGTACAAAGATACTTATTTGCGTATTTATTGTTTATTCTTTACTTTAGAAAGAAAGGTGTGCTAAAATTAAAGTAACATATGAACATATATTCATATGTTGTAATAAAATATAGCTGGGAAATCATTGCATAGTTGAGGTGAGCCAAAGTGGCTAAAAAGAAGCTGACCACAGAGCATTCTTCAGAACAGTGTGAAGTTACCTGTATTCACGAGGACAGAGTGAGCAGGGTGAAGCAAAACAGCCTGAAAGCAGAAGAGGTACTGGGTCTGGAGGACATCTTTAAAGCCTTGGGAGATAGTACGCGCATCAAGTTATTGCACGCCTTATCGCAAGAAGAAATGTGTGTCTGTGATTTGGCCGAGGTTATTGGGATGTCCCAGTCGCTGGTTTCTCACCAGTTACGGGTTTTACGGAACCTGCGTTTGGTGAAGCACCGCCGGGAAGGGAAAATGGTGTATTATTCGTTGGATGATGAGCATATTCTCCAACTCTTTACGCAGGGTTTGGAGCATATCAGGCATCGGTAAAAACTGCTGAGATAGGAGCGAATGTTCCAAGTATGAGAAATAGCGGTGAATTAGTTCTGATGAGCCAGTCTCGGAACAGCAGAAGGAGGAGACGAGCCGGATGAAAGATAAAACAGGCAAAGCAACGTATCTTTTAGAAGGTCTGGATTGTACCAATTGTGCCGTTAAAATGGAAGAAGCCATTAAGGCTCTGCCTGGCGTGCATAATGCGGTCATCAATTTCAGTGCCGGTACATTGGAGATAGAAGGAAGTCCATCAAATATGCAGCAGATTGTGCAAGATACGCCCAGGATTATTCAGAGGATTGAACCGGAAGTAGTTCCCCGCAGAACCGATGGAGAAGCGCCGGAAAGTACGGAAGCAAAGGTGGAAAAAAGGAAAGAAATCAAAGAAAAAGTAAACAGCCAATTTCTTCAATTGGCCGGCGGGGTTGTGATCTATCTTGGAGCATTGTTTTTCCGGCTTCCGGTCCACATGGAGGTAGGGCTATTTCTGCTTAGTTATTTTTTGATCGGTGGGAAGGTTGTGGCGAAGGCCTTCAGGAATCTTTTCCAGGGTCGGGTCTTTGACGAGCATATGCTGATGACCATTGCCACCCTGGGGGCGTTTGCGATTCGGGAATATCCTGAGGCTGTTGCCGTAAATGCTTTTTACGAGATTGGAGAATTTCTTCAGGAGCGGGCGGTGAACAAGTCGCGTCGTTCCATTCAGGCTTTACTGGCGATCAGGTCTGATTATGCCCATGTGAAAAGAAACAATAACGGACATATGGTACAGGTCAAACCGGAAGAGGTGGCTGTGGGTGAACGTATTGTCGTTATGCCAGGCGAAAGGGTTCCGCTGGACGGGAGGATTGTCGAAGGTCATTCTTTAATTGATACGGCCGCTTTAACAGGTGAAACGCTGCTCCGGGAGGTAGAAGTGGGCGATGAGGTCTTGAGCGGTTGTATTAATACTTCCGGCCTGCTGGTGGTCGAAGTGGAAAAGGAATACCGGGAGTCTACGGTAGCGAAGATTCTGGATTTGGTGCAAAATGCCGGAAGCAAAAAAGCCGCCACGGAGAACTTCATTACCAAATTTGCCCGTTATTACACTCCCGTTGTGGTGGGTATCGCCGCCGCCGTAGCTTTCCTTCCGCCGTTATTTTTAGCCGGTACGGGCGCTCCGGCCGCTGCTTTTTCCACTTGGTTTTATCGGGGCTTGATTTTCCTGGTGATATCTTGTCCCTGTGCTTTAGTGATTTCGATTCCGCTCGGTTTCTTTGGAGGGATCGGGGCCGCCTCGCGCAAAGGTATTCTGGTGAAGGGCGGCAACTATTTAGAAGCGTTGAACAAAGTGGATTCAGTAGTTTTTGATAAAACCGGGACCATGACCAAAGGAGTATTTGCGGTGCAGGGAGTTTTCCCGGCTGCTGGGTTTACCGCCGAAGAGGTATTAGCATGGGCGGCTCTGGCCGAAAGATTCTCAACGCATCCCATTGCTCATTCCGTTATAGAGGCGTTTAGCAAGCAGCAAGGATTTGCCGGTCGGTTTGAAGATGATATTGCCATTTTGTCTTATGAAGAAAAGGCCGGCATGGGGGTTAAAGTACGTTCAGAAAAAGGAGAAATCCTGGTAGGCAATAGCAAATTATTAACCGAAGAAGGAGTTGCGGATTTTAATTGGGAGCAGCGGGCGCATAATGGGGTACGTGAAATAGGCGAGACTAACGGTTTTGGAGTAGCCGGGACGGTTCTTCATGTGGCGCTCGAACAGCGCTATATGGGTACGCTGCTGATTGCCGATGAGCTCAGGGAAGATAGTGTGGAGGCTTTACGCAATCTCAAAAGGCAAGGTGTGCGTAATTTGGTGATGCTGACAGGGGATTGTGAAGCTGCGGCGGTCCAGATTGCGGCGGAGCTGCAAGTTGACCGTTATTATGCGAACCTTTTGCCCCAGGGAAAGGTGGAAAAACTGGAACAGTTGTATGAACAGAAAGGCGACGGTAGTATAGTTTTCATTGGCGATGGGATTAACGATGCTCCTGTTTTGGCAAGAGCCGATGTAGGTATCGCGATGGGCGGCCTGGGGTCGGATGCCGCCATTGAGGCGGCCGATGTGGTGATCATGACGGATGAACCGTCGAAGCTGGTCACCGCTTTGCAGATTGCGAAAAAAACAAAGCGGGTGGTATGGGAGAATATTATTCTTGCCCTCACGGTCAAGGGGCTAGTGCTAACTCTAGGCGCCGCCGGAATTGCGACCATGTGGGGAGCTGTTTTTGCTGATGTGGGGGTGGCTATACTGGCTGTGTTTAACGCGATGCGTGTGCTGAAAAGCTAAGAACACTTTAAGATAGGAATCAAAATGAATATTTGTTCTCTTGACGGTCTTGATGGGGTATGTTTAACTGGGTTTAGAGATTTCATGTGATGGAAAGAAGGCAAAGTGATGGGGCGAAAATCCTTTAATGAAAAACTACAGGATAGCAAAGACATGCCCAAAGTGGTCGAGGTTTTAGATCCCAAGGCGGTGGTGCGTTATGGCGGAACAAAGATGTTGATTGCCCCGCCCCTTGCCTATGATGAAGTCATGAGAAAGATACCCTATGGTAAAGTCATGACCGCGGATTACCTCAGGCAGTATTTGGCGAAAAAACATGACGCCGATTATACCTGCCCGTTGACGGCGGGCTTGTTTATCAATATTGCCGCCCATGCTGCGGTGGAGCGGGCAGAAAAAGGCACAATACCCGGTACGAGGCCAATAATCGATGAAACACCCTATTGGCGGGTGCTGAAAAAAGATGGCGAACTCAACGAAAAATATCCAGGGGGAATTGAGGGACATCAAATGCTGCTTGAAGCAGAAGGGCATACGGTCATCCGCAAGGGCAAAAGTTATTTTGTCCAGGATTACCAGGAAAAAGCTTATGAGTTGGAGTGAAATCATTTACAAACTGTGACAACAGTGTAAGTGACACAGATAAAAATCTTATCCCGCATAAATATGTTGCTTATGCGGGATTTTTGTTGCGCAAGAAAATTGGTAATGGCACCTTGTTTTGGCCATCTACATTTTTGGCATTAGTTGAAACCGTTGCTGTATTTTTGTAAAATAATACATGTTAGTACTTGTTTCGTTACTTCTCGGTGTATTTTGTAGCACCTCGGTTTTGACTTTTGTCAAAAGAGGTGCTACATTTATCAAAAAAGGAACGGGTTGGACGGAGGTTTTGGACAGAATGGGCGGAATGGCAGCAAGGCAAAATGATCAGGCCGAGATAAAGCAAAAAGTTACTTGCAAGCGGGAAACCTTTGAGGATCTGATGGACGTCTATCAGCTTCTTTTAGAAGCTTATGGACCCCGCCACTGGTGGCCGGCCGAGACTCCCTTCGAAATGATGGTGGGGGCTATCTTGACGCAAAATACCACTTGGGTGAATGTTGAAAAGGCTATTCGGAATATGGGCAAGCGGTTAACGTCGGACTATATTGCGGCTGCGCCCCTGGAAGAGCTGGGAGAATTAATCCGCTCCAGCGGTTACTTTCGCCAAAAGGCCCAGCGGCTGAAAAACCTAACCGAATGGTATGCCCAATATACTTATGATATCGAAAAAGCCAGGGCCAGAAAGGGCGAAGCGTTACGGGCGGAACTACTGGCCATCAAAGGGATCGGGCCGGAAACCGCCGATTCCATCCTGCTTTATGCGCTGGATAAGCTGTTTTTTGTAATCGATGCCTATACGAGACGTATTTTAGAGCGCCTTGGGTATACTTTACCTCAGACCTATGATGAATTGCGTATGGTCATTGAACAAAATATCCTGGCGGATTTAACGGTTTATCAGGAATTTCACGCCTTGTTGGTGGAACATGCCAAGCGGCATTGCACGAAAGAACCCCGTTGTTGCGCTTGCCCGGTGGAAGGGATTTGTTGGTACAGGCAAGGAAAAGTAACGTAAAGGAATAGGGAAGGAAAAGCGATGAAAAACGCGGTAAATGATGTAACTACGGCAAAGGAAACCAATAGGACAGACCTGGTAAAAACGGTCACAAGAAGCGAGTGGAAAATCGATCCGGGGGCCGAAGCAATCATCGGGGAACTGGAGAAGCATGGACACGAAGCTTATCTGGTGGGCGGTTGCGTGCGTGATTTGTGCCTTGGCCGGACTCCTCAGGATTGGGACATTGCCACTTCCGCCCTGCCCGAATATGTGCAGCAAATCTTTCCCCGGACGGTGGCTACCGGTTTGCGCCACGGGACCGTGACGGTGCTTTTAGAGAGCGCTCAGGGCTTAAAGCATTATGAAGTAACCACCTACCGGATGGACGGAGAATACCTGGATGGGCGCCGGCCGGTACAGGTCACCTTTGGGGTTTCCCTGGAAGAAGACCTGCGGCGCCGGGATTTTACCATCAATGCGATGGCTTTTAATCCCCGGACCGGTTTAAAGGATTTCTTCGGCGGCCGGGAGGATTTACATGACAAGCTGATCCGGGCGGTGGGCGACCCCGAACAGCGTTTTGCAGAAGATGCCCTTCGTATGCTACGGGCGGTCCGCTTTGCAAGTCAGTTAGGCTACGACATTGCAAGGGGAACCGAGCAAGCCATTGTGGTCAAAAGCCATTTGCTGGCGAGAATCAGCAAGGAGCGGATCAGAGACGAGCTGATGAAAATCCTCCTTTCCGTTCATCCGGCAAAAATCCGGGATTTGAGCAGGCTGGGTTTAATGAAATACATCATCCCCGAGTTGGAACTGGGCATTGGTTTTGAGCAACAGAATAGGCATCATGACAAGACGGTGTATGACCATACCATCGTGGTAATTGAAAACACGCCTCCTGATCCGGCGTTGCGGCTTGCGGCTTTGTTCCATGACATTGGGAAGCCGGTAAGCTTCAGTGTGGACAAACACGGGGAAGGGCATTTTTATGGGCACCAGATGGTGGGGGAAAAGATGACCCGGGAGATTATGGAGCGGCTGAAGTTTGACCGGGCCACCATCCAAAAGGTGTGTATTTTGGTTCGTTATCATATGACCCGTTTTGAGCGGTTGAACGAAAAAGGGGTCAAGAAACTAATTAACCGGGTAGGCCGGGAGAATCTCAATCAGTTGTTCATCCTGCAGATTGCGGATATTTTGGGCAGTAGGTCCCCCCAAGACGAAGATTTTCGGGGAATCATGGACTTGCAGTTGAAAATCGAAAAAATCCTCAACGAGAAACAACCTTTAACCGTCAAGGATTTGGCGATTAACGGGGACGAATTAATCGCGCTGGGGATGAAGCCCGGCGTTAAACTAGGGCAGACTTTAAAATGGCTGCTGGAGAAGGTTTGGGAAGATCCTTCCCTGAACACGAAAGAAAAGTTAATCCAGGAAGTAAAAAAAAGATATCGTTTAAAGAGTGAGCAGAAGCCGGGGGAAAACATCTAGCAACATATGGTGGCGAAGGGAACTTTTCTCGCCTGGAAGCGTCAGTAAAAACAAGATAAAGGCTCTGGGGCAAAAAATGATGCCAAGCTGAGAATGGAGGAATGAGCGTGAGGATGAACGGACAGGGAAAGACGAAGCGGCTTACGTCGTGGTTTTTGCTTACCGCTTTTTTGTTTTCCTTTTCACCGGGCACCGCGATGGCGGGAGAAGGGGAAAATGGGGCCGGTGGTGACGGGAGTGTCCCGGCCGTGGCTGCGGACGGCGTAAGGCTGTTCGGGAGAGGAGAACTGGTTCCGCTTGTGGATTACGGTACGGTGAAAGTGCCACCGGATGGGGTATCCGATGGAAAAGGTAGTCCGACCAACACCAAGGTTTCCCTGGAGGAAGCCGTGAAAATTGTGAAAGGGGTCTTTGTGATCCCTCAGGAATTTACGAAGTTTACTTCGGGATACAGCCAGGAAGAGAACAAGCAGGTATGGCAATTATCATGGAATGCGGAAAAAGAACCTCACGGCAGTTTGAACGCGAGGGTGGATGGCGAGACGGGGGAAATCCTCGAGATGAATCTATGGCAGGCCTCGCCGGGAAGAAAACCGCAAGGCAGACTGCCGGCTCTTTCCCGGGCCGAAGCCGTGCAAAAAGCGGAGCAGTTGGTAAAACAGTTGCAGCCCCAGCGGTGGAGCCAGTTAAAGCTTGAGGAGATGCAGGGCGAGTTATTACCCTTAATGTCCTGGAGTGGGACCAATTATCAGATTAAATGGGTGCGGCAGGTGCAAGGGGTGCCTTTCCCACAGGATGGGGTTACGGTACAGGTGGATAGCCAAAGCGGAACCATAATGGGGTATTCTTTCCGGTGGACCGATGCCGAATTCCCCGATGCTTCCAAGGCTATTGCTTCGGAAAAGGCTCGTCAAATCTGGAAGGAAGGTATGCTGGAGCTCCAATACTTCCGGGCCTATTCCGCAGACCCGGCCAAGCCGAAACCGGTGCAACTGGTGTATCGTTTAACCCACCCTTCGGAGGGTGTGATTGATGCCCTTACCGGAAAACCTCTGGAAAAAGCCTATACTATATTCCGGGACGAAGGAATGGAAGTTAAGGTTCTACTAAGCAAGGAGGTCGAACGCGGGGTGGAGCTTACTCCGCAGGAATTAGACGAGGTCATGAAAGCCGGCAAGGTGATCCCGCAGGAAAAAGCGGAAGCGGTTGTGCGGCAGTGGGTTACGATTCCGGCCCATGTTTCCCTGGAAGGAGTTCATTTGAGTCGGGAGGATTGGCGGGCGCCCGGCGCGCGCACCTGGAATTTTAGTTGGCGCTACACCGGCGAAAAAGAATTGGCGGAAGATGCGATACGCTGGATAAGCGCCGCTGTTGACGCGGAAAGCGGCATCTTGCTCAGTTTCAGCATTGATAAGACTGGGGTACGGCCGGACCAAAGCGACTCGTCCAGGAAGCAGCAGTTGAGCGTGGCGGAGGCCCAGAAGAAAGCGGAAGCCTTTTTAAGCAAGATCCAGCCGCAATTATTCCAGCAGGTGAAGCTGGTCAAAAAGCCAACTTCGGATGTCCGGCCCTTGGAAAAAACGATTGTCCTGCCGCCGGATTTGCCCTCTCAAAGCTTTGAATATCAACGGCTGGTCAATGGGGTGGTCTATCCCGACAACGGGATGACGGTTTCCGTAGATTTACATACGGGCGATATCCAGTCTTACCGGTTTAAATGGAGCGCGTTGGCTTTTCCATCGCTGGAAGGCATTCTGGAGAGGGAGGCCGTCGCCGATTATTACCTGGCGCGGCAACCGCTTACGCTGCAGTATGTTCAGGAAAACTGGGCTGCTGATGCGGGAGCCAGGAAGGAAATCAAGCTGGTTTATGCCCCGCTTCCGGCTGCCGGCCAACAGGCGGAAGCCATGACCGATGCCCGGACCGGAGCGCCTTTGGACTCGCAGGGCGAAAACCTTTCCAAGCAGCCGCAGCCCTACCAATTTTCCGATATCGCGGGTCATTGGGCTGAAAAAGAAATTGCCCTGTTAGGTCAGGCCGGCCTTTTTGGAGAATACGGCGTGCAATTTCACCCCAACGAACCGGTAAAAATAGTCCAGCTCTTACGGGCCATGTTGGCGCTAGAACGGGGAGCGACCGGGGTTGCTTCCTTAAGCGATGAGGAGGTAATGGAACAGGCGAAGCAACAGGGCTGGTTAAAGGAAGATCTGAAAGCGGAGGCTCAAATCAATCGCTTGCAATTATCCTGCCTGGTGATTCGTTTTCTGGGCTTAGAGAGCGCCGCGCAAATCGAGGGGATTTATCAGGCGCCCTTTAAGGACTTCAAGAAAACTCCTCCGGCTGAACAGGGCTATGTGGCTCTTTCCTGGGGATTGGGGATTTTGAGGGGAGAGCAAGGCTCCTTTGGCGGCGCCCAAACCGTATCAAGGGCGCAGGCGGCCGTAGCGCTGGTCCGGATGCTGAAGGTGGAGATAAAATAGGGTTTTGGGGGCAGAACTGGAGGAGAATATAGAAATACGCCGGCACGGTGGTGTGCCGGCGACATTTTTTGGGCGGTTGATTAATTATTTCATCGTTTATCTAGTAGCCGTTAAAAAAGCCGGGGAACAACAAGAGGATTAAGATGATCAGGAAGAGAATCCCGAATCCTCTGCCGAAGCCAAAGCCTATTCCACAGCCAAATTGGGACTGAGTATAGGGGGCGGTTTCCTTGGCTTCACCTTTCTGAAAGCCCAGGCCGGGGCAAGAACCGAAACCACAACCCGGCCCAAATCCGGGATTGCACCCGGGGCCACACCCGGGACCACAACCGGGACCACAACCGGGACCACAACCGGGACCACAACCGGGACCGAACCCGGGACAAGAACCTGGACCGAATCCGGACCAAGGGCTCGGGGTAAAACCGGAGCCGGGGCTTACGGGATAAGCCGGGCCAAACCCCGGACAGGGGCATGAATCATAACCGGGGCCAAAACCGGAATAAAAGCCGGGGTTGCCACCCGGACCACAACCGGGACAAGAACCGGAGCCGTAATCCGGGCTGGCGGGGAAGCCGGCTCCATACTGCTCAGAACTGTTATTTTCGACCATAGAAGTTCCTCCTTTATTTAAAAAAATTGATATTGCTTGGGTAAGGTGGAAATAGGGACCCGTTGTATTTTATGACCTTTGTCCCGAAAAGGTGATGACGGGAAAAAAGGAGTGCCTGGAAGTGTTTATACTGGCTTCGAGGCACTCTTTGCGAGGGATTATTTTAATAAAAACCACCAAATAAGCCCGGGAACAACAAGAGAATCAGGATAATCAAAAATAAAGTGGCAAAACCGCGCCGAGAACCAAAACCTGGACCAAAACCTGGACAACCAGATCCAGCTCCTGGACAAAAACCAAAACCGCAACCGGGATCTGGTTTTGCAACTTCTGCCATGCCAACCCCTCCTTAATAATTTGTTTTGGAGTGTTAAATCACTCTGCGTACTCTATTCTATGAACGGACTGAAAAAGTTGTGCAAGCCTGGCTATATTTAATCATCCTCCTCCTCGTTGTGCTGACGGCAGTGGACCGCTTCGCCGGTTAAGCCGCTGTAATAATGAAGATGCTGGTCGTTGAAGGTAGTCTGTCCTTCCATGCGGTGACGGTGACTTCCCCCTACGCCGGCTACAGCAGGCCCGGTATAGCCGCGAAAATAATGGACGTGACTATCATCTAAGGTTGTGGTTCCTTCATAGTAATGAAGATGACAATCTAATCCACCAACGGCAGGGGCGGTCCTCCCTTGTACCTGGTGGCGGTGTTCATCATTGACGGTGGTGGGAATGTTATATTCATGGATATGGACATTGTCCGGGGTCTCATATCCGGAAAAAGCGGATAGATCATGGACATGGCTTTCACCATCGGGATTGTACATTTCTGACATAATTGCCTTCACTCCTTTCTTTTCCCATAATATATGCATATGCGTAAGAACGCCATTTTGCCAATGAATTCTTGTTGTAACATCGTCCCAGTTCAGGTCATATATTAGGCAAGAGAAACACACAGGTTAAAGACATCTGGAGGGGATAAGGGATGAGGAGCAACAGTTGTCATAGTTTTATCTCTTTAGATCGTTTGCCGATTGGCCGGATGGGACGGGTTAAAGCTCTAACGGCTAAAGAGCAAAGTCGCAGAAGAATGCTTGATTTAGGATTAATCAATGATACGGTGGTGGAGGCGCTTCGCCAAAGTCCTTCCGGGGATCCGGTAGCTTATCAAATCAGGGGCGCGGTGATCGCTCTGCGGTCGGAGGAAGCGGCACAAATTCTGGTAGAACTTGTCTAAGGGGAGAGAAAAGTGAAATCATTAAAGCTATCTACCAGCCGGCTGGTATCGAAAAAAAGCTTGACGGAGAAAATGGTTTCCCAAAGGGCCGGGGCGGAAAGGCTGGAGACGGGGTCAAATGAGGTGGTTGTTGCTTTAGCGGGCAACCCGAATACAGGGAAGAGCACGGTTTTTAACCAGCTTACCGGATTAAGACAACACACCGGCAACTGGCCGGGGAAAACGGTGACCAATGCCTGGGGTAGCTATACTTATCAAGGGGAACCATACGTCCTGGTGGATTTGCCGGGCACCTACTCCTTATTGGCCAATTCGGTGGAGGAAGAAGTGGCTCGTCATTTTCTTTGCTTTGCCCGGCCTGCGGTAACGGTGGTGGTTCTTGATGCGACTTGCCTCGAAAGGAATCTTAACTTAGCTTTACAAATTCTCGAAATTACGCCCAAGGTGGTGGTTTGTGTCAACCTCATGGATGAAGCTGCCCGGAAAAAAATCAGGCTTGATTTGCTGAAACTGGCCGCTATCTTGGGGGTGCCGGTCGTCGGGACCAATGCCCGGAAGGGAGAAGGCTTGGTTGAACTAAAGGAAGCGATCAGGCAAGTTGCCGGGCAGGCCTCGTCATTATGTGAAAATGATGCCTCAGGAAAAGGCGCTCCCCTGGTCCGGTATGACGAGGCGATTGAGGAGTGCCTGGATGAATTAGTACCGTTGGTACGGGCGCATTTAGGGGACCGTGTAAATGCTCGCTGGGCAGCTTTACGGCTTCTGGAGGAGGATGAAAGTTTTCTTGAAGCCTTAGCTGTATTTAATAACAAAAACAAGGATAGCAATAAAGACAAAGGTCATGACATAGACGGCGGTACGGATGAAGTCGCCGGAGAGAATTCTGAATCATGGGACAGTTTACAAAGAAACAAAAGCCGCTTGGCAGCCCAAGGAATGGGGGCTAATCAGCTCAAAGACTTAATTGCCACCACTCTCATCAGGAAAGCAGAGTCCATTGCACAACAAGTTTTAGTTTTTGTGCCCGAAAACTACCAGCAGTTCGACCGGCGGATTGACAATATTGTTACTTCAAAACGGTGGGGAATTCCGTTGATGCTGCTCTTTTTGGGCGGGATATTCTGGCTGACCATTGTAGGGGCTAATTATCCCTCCCAACTGTTGGCGGCCGGACTCTTTTGGCTGGAAAAAAAGCTCGCGGCGCTTTTTCTGGCAGTAGGAGCGCCGGCGTGGCTGCAGGGGATGCTTGTGGAGGGAATGTATCGTACGGTCGCTTGGGTGGTCGCGGTGATGTTGCCGCCGATGGCCATTTTTTTCCCTTTGTTTACCCTGCTGGAGGATTTAGGGTATCTACCCCGGGTGGCTTTTAATCTGGATAATTTCTTTAAAAAAGCATGTGCCCATGGCAAACAAGCCTTGACCATGTGCATGGGTTTCGGCTGTAATGCGGCGGGAGTAATTGCCTGCCGGATTATTGATTCCCCGCGGGAACGTTTGATTGCCACCATTACGAATAATTTTGTTCCTTGTAACGGACGCTTTCCTACCTTAATCGCTCTGACCACGATCTTTCTTGTGGCCGGGCAGGGACCGATTGGTGCGGTATGGGCGGCTGTTTGGATTCTGACCGCCATTGTTCTGAGCGTCTTCATTACCTTGGGCGTATCAAAGCTTTTGTCCCAAACCATCTTGCGGGGGCTTCCCTCTTCTTTTACTTTGGAGTTGCCGCCCTATCGGAAACCGCAGCTGGGACGGATTATTGTTCGCTCGGTTTTGGACCGTACTTTGTTCGTTTTAGCCAGGGCGGTGCGGGTTGCGGCACCGGCGGGGGTGGTGATTTGGCTGCTGGCCAATGCGCAGTGGGGAGAAATGAGCATTTTAGCCTATTGCGCTCAGTTCCTGGATCCTTTGGGGCACTTGCTGGGGATGGACGGGTATATTCTGATGGCTTTTTTCCTTGGTATTCCGGCGAACGAGATTGTGATCCCAATTCTGATTATGGGTTATTCCGGGGCCGGTTCCCTCATGGAACCGGATAGTATCAGCGCCTTAAGGGCTCTTTTGGCGCAAAACGGGTGGACGATGTTAACGGCTGTTTGCACCATGCTTTTTATGTTGAACCATTTCCCCTGTGGGACCACCTTATGGACCATCCGGCAGGAAACGCAAAGTATGAAGTGGGTGCTGGTTTCTTTTCTGCTGCCGACGGTTTGCGGAATCCTGCTGTGTTTTGTCATCGCTCAATCTGTACGGTTATTAGGCTTATTAGGTTTGTGAACCCGGGACTGGTAATTTTTTTTAAATATTCGTATTGATTCTATAGCAGAAAATTCATTGTTGTTGTAAAATGGAACTATGGCGTGAGTATTAGAATACACAAGAAGATTGTGGTAATGTATTATAATACAGAGATAATACAGATGGCCTGTTTTAACAAAGAAAAATGGAGGAAGATAGCAATGAAACCGAAACCGTACGGAGATCCGGAGAAACTGGTTTTTGGCAGAACTTTTACGGAACATATGTATACGATCAGGTATAGCGAAGGAAAAGGGTGGCATGACGGCAAAATAGAGCCCTACAAGCCTTTTGTGCTCGATCCGGCGGCCTGTGTCTTACACTACTCGCAGGAAATCTTCGAGGGGCTGAAGGCATATAAATCAACGAACGACCGGATTTTGTTATTCCGGCCGGAACAAAACGCCCGGCGTTTAAATCGTTCGGCCAGAAAGCTCTGCATGCCTGAACTGCCGGAAGAAATTTTTCTTAATGCGGTGAAAGAACTGGTGCTGCTGGATCAGGACTGGATTCCCGATGCGCCGGGGACCTCTTTGTATATCCGTCCTACGATGATTGCCACGGAGCCTTTTTTAGGGGTAAGTCCGGCCAAAGAATACCTCTTTTATATCATTATGTCTCCCGTGGGACCGTATTTTAAATCCGGCTTCAATCCGGTCAGCATTTACGTGGAGGACGAACTGGTGCGGGCCGTCGTCGGCGGCGTCGGTGACGTTAAAACGGGCGGTAATTATGCGGCAAGTTTGCTGGCGGGGGTAAAAGCCGAGGAGAAGGGTTTTTATCAGGTTTTATGGCTTGACGCCAAGGAGCATCGTTATGTTGAGGAAGTTGGCGCGATGAACGTGTTCTTTGTTTTCGGGGAGAAGGTGGTTACCCCGATGCTCACCGGTTCGATTTTGCCGGGCATCACCAGGGATTCGGTTATTAAACTGGCCCAGGAGTTGGGAATCGAGCTGGAGGAAAGACGCATTTCCTTTGATGAGGTGCTGGAGGGAATCAAAACCGGCGAACTTACGGAAATGTTTGGTTCCGGGACAGCGGCGGTCATTTCTCCGGTGGGGCATTTGTACTATAAAGACAAGGATTATTATATTAATAACAATAAAGTAGGGAAGCTGACCAAATCCTTCTATGACCATTTGGTGGATATTCAGTTAGGCCGGGCCGAGGACAAACTGGGTTGGTCGGTGGAAGTGAAATAGTATCAAATAAGGAGCTATTTCGACTATTAAACAAAACCTCTCGCCAAAAAACCATTGGCGAGAGGTTTGTTTGTATTATTTGCATTGGCCGTTTTTCATGTTCACGGTGACTTCTTTGCTCCGTAGTGAATAATGACCATCCATAGTTTCTAAAACAATGCTATATTTGTTTATTCCGGATCCCGGTCTTCTATCTCCAAATGAAGTGCTTACATCATATGAAGCGTTATTATTCACTACATTAACTGTAAAAATATCTATAATTGGCTTTCCTGGTCTAAATGGTGTTTCCCTTAAGAGTAATCTTTTTAGATTTACCACCTTTATAAATCAGTTGATTGTTGTCATAAATTGTGTAACCTATCCAATTTCTATTTGTATATCTGTCTAAGTCAAAAGCATCGTGTTGGATAATAATAGAGACTTTTGAAGGGTCTTTTACGTTTTCCTGTCTTACTTCTACGATATTAAAATTTCCTATGTTCATGTCAGATGCTAAAGCTGTCATCGGAACACAACAAAGAATAAAAGACAAAACCAATACTAATACTCCAATAAACCTTTTCATAAAACCAATCCTTCCAATAGATATTTTTCTCTGGTCCCATTAGCCCACGCCTTCCATAAAACGCAAATAGAACCACTAATAATATATTTTACATAACATAAAAGCAGAATCAAGCAAAATATTTATAAAATTATAGATAAATATACCCTAATTTGACATTTGTTCATTTATTTCTTATTCCGGCGAAAATGGAAAGAAGTCGGGATTTATTTCCCGACTTCTTTAGTATGAGGATTGCTTTACCTGATTACCTCTGCGGATTATACATGTTGTGGCTTTGCATGTAGAGGAAGATATCCTCGCCATGTTTTTGCTCTTCTTTTTGAATATGGTTTAATATCTGCCGAACCTGAGGATTGGTAAATTCAAAGATGGTTGTGTCGTATGTGCCGGAGATGTATTTTTCGGTGTTTAACAGGTCATTGCAGAGGAAAGCGTCAATGTCGTTTCCGGAACCCGTTGGCAGGTTGATTTGCGCTTGCTGCCGGAGTTGCTGTTGCGGATACTGTTCTTGCATTTGTTGCTGTTGTAGTTGTTGCTGTTGTAGTTGTTGCTGCTGAAGCTGGTACTGTTGTTGCTGGTACTGTGATTGTTGCTGCCCTTGTTGCTGGTACTGTTTCTGTTGCTGTTGTTGAGCATTTCCTTGTGGGGAGACTGGTGGGAAGTGCCCGTTTAATAATTGGTTGATCGTATGATAGTGTTGTTGTTCATGGGAAGCATGGGTTAGGAAGAGCTGCTGCAATTCAGGACTGGATACCTGTGCAGCATAACTTTGGTACTTTTGGATGCACAATTCTTCATGTTTTTTGTTGTCTTCTAAGAGCATTCTTTCCTTTTGGGTTAGAGTATAGTTCAACTGTACCACCTCCTTTTAGTTAGCTTCCCTTATTAAGGATGGAAGTATTCATGCGATTTGAACCTTATTAAAAACACGGGAACTTATTTACATTTATACCGGTCTGTAAAAAATGCAAGGATAAAATATTAATAAAGGAGGACGAAAAATGGCATTTTCTCCAAAGTTTATACGCACTTGCGTTATCGGGCTTTGCTTATTTGTTAGTTCGGCATTTATGCCACCCGTATTTGCGGGCACACCTGCCGAGGCAGGTCTGGAAAAGGGCCGTACAATCCAGGCGCGATTAGAACTCGCTGGGTTGGTTTCCCCGGACACGCCGGTTTCTTCTGATATGAAACCGGGTAATGCGGGCACCAATTGCACTGTACGGCTCAGGGTGAACGGCGAAGATATGGCCATGGAAGCGGTTCCGTTTATTGAAAACGGCCGTGCTTTAATCCCCTTGCGCGGGGTGATGGAAAAGCTGGGTGCGCAGGTAAACTGGGATGCCAAAGCGCAAAAGGCGGAAGTTAAGACTCCCGAGAAAAAGTTAGTTTTCCAGATTGGGAAAAGAGCGGTGCGCATTGTTTCGAACAAGAATGGTAGAGAGGTCGAAGATACAGTAGACCTGGATGTACCGGCGCGCATCAGGAATAATTATACATATATTCCAGCCCGCTTTGTTTCGGAAAGATTAGGAGCTACGGTTATATGGGACGAGATACGCCGGATTGTCATTATCAGAAGAGACCGCAATTATGCGGATGAAATCAAAAAAGAAACCATCGGGATCAGGGGAGCGATTACCGATATTGCAAAGGGTTTGGACAATGAGGTTAGAGCAATTCGGGTTGAAGGGAATGCTGATGAAAATGATCTCGGTTATGACAAGGCAGTGGTAAAGATTACGGCTGATACGATTGTGTTTAAGGAAAAGAATGGAGAAAGAATCGCCGCCGGTGAGCTCGCCGAAGGAAACCTTGTGGAAGTTGTCTTTGCCGGTCCCGTGATGGAATCTTATCCTGTGCAGGGCAGCGCGAAATTCATCAGGGTTGTAGAGTCTGAACAACCATCCAATCAGGATGAGGTTGGACCTTCGTTGAAGGAAATAGGCAAGGCGATTAATGTTGCCTCGGTGAAAAAGATGGAGCTATACAGTTTAATGGGTGAGAAAATAAAGACCTTTAATCAGAAAGAGGTTGAACGGATCATCAGCCAATTAAACACAAGTCCGACGTATCTTGGGGCACACATTATGATGCTGGCCGGCAATAACATCAAAATCACGTTTAAGGATGGCACGGGTGTTTCCTTAACCAGTTTTGGCTCCGAGAAGCATGTGGTGTTGTCCGGCCAAATCAACGGCGAAAAGGTGTCCTACTGTCTAATCTGCCCTGAAGTAGGCAAAATTTTGCTGGCCCAATAAGGCAGGTCCTACTTGAATCAGCAGCATTGGGGCAGAAAGGTTTGCTGTCAAGATTTTAGCAAAAATTAACAAACACCTCTTGCTAATTCCCTAAAGTATTTAGAAACAAAAAGAACCTCGTGAGGAAAGAACCTCACGAGGTTCTTTTTTTACATTGAGGTACGCCTGGGGCTTTACCTTTAAGCGCGTTCATTGTTTGCTAAAAGTGATTCAGGAGGAAAAGTAATTGTGCTGGTGTTTCCTTGCCTGGTTATGTTACAATAAAGGATATATTAACTTGGGGAGGGCGAAAGATAATGAACAGTCAGCAAGTTACAAAAGGGGTGGCACGGGCACCGCATCGTTCCCTTTTTTATGCGATGGGATATACGGAAGAAGATTTGCAAAAACCTTTGGTAGCGGTTGTATGTGCGCATAATGAGATTATTCCCGGCCATTTTCATTTGGATAAAGTGGCTCAGGCCGTGAAACTGGGAGTTGCTTCCGCAGGTGGCACACCGATCGAGTTTCCGGTGATTGGGATTTGTGACGGCATCGCCATGAACCACAGTGGGATGAAATACCCCCTGGCCAGTAGGGAATTAATTGCCGACTCCATTGAGGCCATGATGGTGGGGCATAAGTTTGATGCGATGGTTTTAATCGGCAACTGTGACAAAATTGTGCCCGGCATGTTGATGGCTGCGGCTCGCCTGAATGTGCCCTCGGTTTACGTTGGCGGAGGTCCCATGCTGCCGGGAAGCCACCGGGGTGAAAGGACCGATTTGATTAAAGGCACTTTTGAAGCGGTGGGGGCATGTGCTCAGGGAAAAATCACGGAGGAAACCTTAACGGAAATGGAGAAAACCGCTTGTCCCTCTTGTGGTAGTTGTGCCGGGCTTTTTACCGCCAACTCGATGAACTGTCTGGTGGAAGCGCTGGGAATTGGGCTCCCGGGGAACGGAACTATTCCCGCTCCTTTTGGGCAACGGTTGGCCCTGGCCAAAAAAGCTGGCCAACAGGTCATGGAAATGGTAAAAAGGAACATCCTGCCACGGGATATTCTCACTTTGCAGGCCTTCCGGAATGCGATTACTTTGGATATGGCCATTGGCGGCTCCACCAATACGGTTTTACATCTTCTCGCCATTGCTTATGAGGCCGGTGTGGAATTGTCCTTAGAACTGTTTGATGAAATCAGCGGGAAGGTGCCGAATATCACGAAGTTGAGTCCGGCCGGGTCGCATTATTTAGTGGATTTGCATGAAGCGGGCGGTATTTTGGCGGTACTGCGGCAATTGAATGAAGCCAATTTATTGGCGGGTGGGCAGATTACGGTTACCGGCAAGACCTTGGTGGAAAATATTGCGGATGCGGAAGTGCTTGATGCCTCAGTAATCCGTCCCTTAGATAAGCCTTATATGAAAGAAGGCGGGATTGCCATCCTGCGGGGCAACCTTGCGCCGGACGGGGCAGTGGTGAAGCAATCGGCCGTGGTGCCGGAAATGCTGGTGCACGAAGGACCGGCCCGGGTTTTTGACTCGGAGGAAGAAGCTTTTGAGGCGATTATGGGCGGCAAGATCAACAAAGGCGATGTGGTGGTCATTCGCTACGAAGGGCCGAAAGGCGGCCCCGGGATGAGGGAGATGCTCAGTCCTACGGCAGCGCTGGGAGGAATGGGCTTGGATAAGGATGTGGCCTTGATCACCGACGGCCGTTTTTCCGGCGGAACAAGGGGAGCAGCGATTGGACATCTTTCTCCGGAAGCGGCGGAAGGCGGGCCTATTGCTATTATTCAAGAGGGCGACCTTATCCAGATTGATATGCCCGGTCGCAAGCTCAATGTGAAACTGAGCGATGCGGAAATCGCCGCTCGTTTAAAGGTCTGGAAGAAGCCTGCGCCCAAGGTTGGTGGTAATTCATATCTGGCCCGGTACGCTTCATTGGTTACTTCCGCCAGCACCGGCGCGGTAGTGAAGGCAAGATAAGAAACTGGCTAGAAACAAAAGTGATATCCAGTTCTTGACATCACAGGTGAAAAGGAATATCATATAATTAAGACAGCACGGGCATAGCATCGTTGGGTTTTCGGGTTGAGTTGAGTTGAGCTGAGAAGAGATTAGATTGAGGAGAGCTGAGATGAGCCGGAAAACATAAGAGCACGACTTCTTAACCGGTACTCATTTGAGTACTGGTTTTTTGTTTCTCCTCAAGAAATGAAAGGAGGGTGGAGCGAAAAGTAATGACAGCATGCTTAGCTAAAAACTAATGAAAATTCATTTTTTGAGGAGGAAAAGAAAATGTTTAAAAACAAAGGGTTTAAGAAATTATTGGCCATAACCGTTTTAACTCTATTCATGACCGGGTGCGGTGTGTCTAACAGCTCCAACAATGGGGAAGACGGAGCGAATAAGCCTGAAGGCAAGGTTTTTAAGGTGGGAATCAGCCAGTTTGTGGCCCATCCCGCCTTGGATTTAGACCGGCAAGGCTTCCTGGACCAGATGAGGGAGGACGGCTTTATGGAAGGGGAAAACATCATCTTTGACATCAAAAACTCCCAGGGCGATCCTAATCTCACCAAGACCATTGCCGATCAGTTTGTGGCCGATAAAGTGGATGCCATTTTAGCCATTACTACCCCAAGCTCCCAGGCTGCCGCCCAGGCGACGCGGGGGACCGGTATTCCGGTAGTGTTTATTGCCGTCTCCGATGCGGTCGGCGCCGGGCTGATGGGGGAGATTGGCCAGGCCACCGGGACGAATATCACGGGGGTATACAGTGCGGACCCGGTGGAACAGCAAATGGATCTGATTCGGGAAGTGCTGCCTAACGCCCAAAAGCTGGGAGTTATTTATAACGCGGGAGAAGCTAATTCGGTCAGCAATGTGCAAAGAATCAGGGAGTATTTAAAGGGGAAAATGGAGATCGTGGAAGCCACCGTCGCAGGCAGCAGCGAGGTACAGATGGCTGCCCAGTCCCTGGCGGGGAGGGTCGACGCGGTTTTTATGCCGCAGGATAATACGGTCATGTCGGCCGTGGACGCGTTAATTAAGGTGTGTCAGGACCACGATCTGCCGCTCTTTACCGGGGATACGGAATCGGTCAAAAAAGGCGCTTTGGGCACTCTGGGCAATGACGAATATGACTGCGGTCGGCAGGGTGCCCTGCTGGTGGCAAGGATTCTGAAAGGGGAAAAAGCAGGGGAAATCGTTCCGGAGGAGATTCGCAAGCGGACCTTGTTAATCAACCGGGGAACTGCGGAAAAATACGGGATTACCTTGCCCGAATCTGTGTTGGAACGGGCCGACGAAATCATCGATTAGGTTGGATTGAAATCGTTGATAAGGTTAAGGTTTGGATTAGGGTTGCGAAGTAACAGTCTGTTCGATTTGGCAAAAAAGGTGGATGAAGCGCATGGAAATGGTGCTGATTAGCGGATTGCAACAAGGTTTAATCTATGGCTTTATGGCGCTAGGTGTTTTACTAACCTTTTGTTTACTTGGTTTTCCGGATCTGACGGTCGAAGGGACCTTCCCTTTGGGCGCGGCGACTACGGCCACGGCAGTGATGGAGGGTTTTGATCCGATCCCGGCGGTATTACTGGGGGCCATGGCCGGAGCCTTGGCCGGCGCGGCCACCGGTTTGATGCATACGAAGCTAAAGGTCAACAACATTTTGGCTGGTATTCTCACCACCAGTGGGATTTATACCGTGATGCTGTGGGCGATGGGCCGGCCGAATATATCACTGTTGAACAAAGAGGACTTCTTTACGCAGGTCCTGGCTTTGTGCGGAATTACTTCAGGAGAGCTTTCCCTCCGGGCCATGCAAATCAGCATAATTCTCATTTTGTTCTTGATGGTAGCGGCGGCTCGTTTGTTGCTGGGGTGGTTTTTAAGGACCGATTGGGGGCTGACCATCCGGGCCGCCGGAAACAACGAAAAAATGCTCAGTGCCCTGGGTGTTGATGTTAACCAGACGAAGCTCTTAACCTTAATCCTGGCCAATTTCCTGGTAGGTCTGTCCGGGGCCTTGGAATGCCAACTCCAGGGCTTTGCCGATGTGGGGTTGGGGATCGGTGTGTTGGTAGCCGCCATTGCTTCAGTGATTTTAGGGATCATGCTTTTTGGCCGTCGTAGCTTGAGTTGGCTTCTCACGGGGGTTATTCTGGGCTCGATTCTTTATCGTGGCTTACTTGCCTTGGGTTTGTGGTTAAAATTACCCGCGGAGAATTTTAAACTGGTCACGGCGGTATTAGTATTAATAGTGTTGACCTTGCCGAATATATCGGTTTTCAATAAGAAAGCTGCGCCCAGAAGCAATGCTGATGCTTTGGCGCAGCAGGGTCCCATTAATTGATGGCAGGAGTAAAGAATAAATCGTAAAAGTTGAGGGGAGATGGGCCATGATTAAGTTAAATAATGTTTCGAAAGTGTTTTTTCCCCATACCCCCAATGAAGTCCTGGCTTTAAATAATATTAATCTGCATATCAAGCCGGGTGATTTTATTACGGTCATTGGGAGTAACGGCGCCGGCAAGACCACTTTGTTGAAGGTGATTAGCGGAGCGGAAACGGTGAATGAAGGCCGACTCACTCTCGCTGGCAAGGATATCACGGCTTGTCCCGAGCACGAAAGAGCGGCTGACATTGGCAGGATCGACCAGAACCCCTTGGCGGGCACTGCCGCGGAGATGACGATTGAAGAGAATTTGGCCCTGGCTTTCTTGCGTGGGAAAAAGCGGGGTTTGGGGCAAGCGGTGAACGAGAGCCGCCGGCAATGTTTTCGGCAGGCTTTGGCCGAAACCAGATTAGGGCTGGAGAAGCGCCTGCAAGCACCGGTGGGAACATTATCCGGCGGGCAGCGGCAAGCTTTAGCACTGGTAATGGCTACTCTGGCTTTACCCAAACTATTGCTTTTGGATGAGCATACGGCTGCCTTGGATCCGCAAGCGGCTCGGCAAATCATGGCGCTGACCGCACATCTGGTGCAGACCAAAAACCTGACGACGGTAATGATTACGCACAATATGGAACATGCTCTGCGGTTTGGGAACCGTTTAATTATGATGCACCGCGGGCGGATCATCCTTGACCTTGCGGGAGAGGAAAAAGCGCAGTTGACCGTACCGCAATTGATTGAGAAATTCAGTGCGGCCAGTGGGGAGGATTTTGCCGACGACCGGGTGTTGCTGGAGACCGTTCACCAAAACAATGTGGTCGCATGAGCTATGCTCAGTTGGAAATCCTGGCTCCTTCCTTTAACCCTTCTAACTGCGGGTCCAGGATTACAGTGTCGCCAGCTTTTAATCCTTCGGTGATCACGATTTCCTGTTGATTTTCAAATCCTGTTTTCACCGGTTGAATTTGGGCCACGTTGTTCCGGACGACCCAAAGGGCTTCCCCACCTTCAAAAGGGAAGAGCGCCGTTTTCGGCACCGCTAGGACGTTTTCTTTTTTGCTTAAGGTGAAATCCACATCCAGAACATAGCCCGGTTTCAATTGGACCTTTTCCGGAATGTCCGGCTTAATCGTCACTTTGATGCGTTGTTCCAATAGCCCTAAGGCCGATACTTTTTCTTCCGCCGCCGGGGATATTTTGGTAATTGTGCCGGGGAAAACCAGGTCCCCGTCCGGGTTATCTTGGATTAATTCCACTTGCATCTTAGGTTGAATGTTAACCACATCTTCGGTTAACACATAAGCTTCCACGAGGTAATTGTCGTTTTCATGGAGGGTCATCAAAGGAGAACCTGGAGCTAAGAACATCCCTTCTTTGACTTCCACTCGGGTTATGGTGCCGCTTGCCGGGGCATAGACGTTACTTTCCTTCAGTTTATGTTGCACAGCGGCGATTTGGGCCTGGATTGCTTCGATTTGGCCGGGGAAATTGGAATAATTGGCGGCGTTTTGAGCATCTTCATACTCTTTTTTACTGATGGCGCCTGCTTCATATAATTGTTTCAGCTTATCCAGTTCCAGTTTGGATTGTTCCAATTCATGCTGGGCCTGCAGGCTTTTGAGCTGCCCTTCCAGTTGCCGTAGTTGCAAATGGAGTTCGGTGGCATCGAAGGAAAGGAGCAGGTCACCGTGCTGTACCTTTTCTCCATCCTGTACCGCTAGCACTGTCACTTTGCCCCCGGTGGAGGTATAGAGGGGTATTTCTTTTTCCGGGACGACGTAGCCATCTTCCGTAAAGGTCTGGGCAATCGTACTCGGTTGCACTGTTAACAGATCCGCCTGCAGAGCTTGTTTGTTGCCAAAAACCAGGAAACCAACAATCCCAAGAAGAATCAAAGCGCCAAGAATCAGCTTCCCTTTCTTTTTCATAATAAGCCCCCTATCTTCCGGACGCACTTTCACCACCTTCCGTAAAAGTGGTGAGGGCGCGCCCTTTGATTATATAGTCCTATTATATAGATGCACAAATACTTGCAAACCCGCAGTTACTCTCTTGCTTTCAATACTTCAACGAGGGAGAGTTTTTTGATCTTGCGAGCGGCCATCAGTTGGGCGAAGCGGATACAGACAATGGTAATCAGGAAGGCCGCGAGGATGGAGGTGGCACTAAGCGTAGTGGGCATGGTAAACAGATCGGTGTCCAGCGATTGACTCAGCCCAATAAGCAGGAGTTTCGTTACCGGGATGCCGGTGAGCATGGCCAGGATGCTAATGAACCATTGCTCAAAGGTGATTACGGATAAAACCTCCTGAGGGGTCATACCCAAGACCATCATCGAAGCAAGCTCGCGGCTTCGTTCGGAAACGGTAATGGTTGAAATATTATAGATAATCGCAAAACCAATAATCAGGCCCATGAACAGGAAAATGTAGACGGTGCCGGAAAAGGTCGCCATTAGTTCCTTGGATTTGCGAAGGGTTTCATTCTGGTCTTCGAAGCTTTCAATTACCGAGGAATTTTGGTAATGCTCCTTGAGCAAAGGGATGCTACTTTCGTTGACACTTAACATGATTGTTGTGATTAGCTCTTTTTGCCCCAAAAGATTTTGCAGGGCGTTCAACTCCATGTAGGCATTAAGCCCGAGATATTGCGGAATAATTCCGGTTACTTCAACGGTCAGCGCTTGGTCCGGTTCTTTGTTAAAGGGGCTTTCCAGTTGCAACTTTGTGCCGACTTTGGCTTCAAGGTTTTGTGCTAGTGACTCGGAGAGGAGAATGCCGTCGGCCGGCGGTTGAACCGGCTTGCCCTTGCTGTCGCGTATTTTGTAAAGCTCGCTGTTTTGGGGAAGGCCCAAAAGGACTATTTCTTTCTTGTGCCAGTTGTTTTTTAAAGTAACGGGGATTTCCGCTCTGCCTTCCGCCTTGCGGGTGCCGGGGAAGCTGTTTAATTCCCTTTCCGCTTGTCGTTGGGTTAAAGGGCGGGACAGATTGACCTTTAGATCGTATATTTCAACCTTTTCGTACTGGTCATAAAGCAGTGTTTCCATCATTTCCATCATCGACCAGGGCGAACCTAAAAGGGAAAAAGCGAACATGACCCCGAGAAACATAAAGGCAGTGCGACCGGGGTGCCTTGACATGCTTCGTAGTGACATTTTACCTTGTACCGTTAAGGCGTTCCAGAATAATGTAAACTTCTCCAGGAGAATGCTTTTTCCTTTCGGTGGAGCCGGGGGACGCATTGCTTCTGCCGGCTGGAGGGCAAGGACGCTTTTGCAGCCCTGATAACCGGCGAAAAGGGCAAAAGCAAGGGCAAGCAGGACACTCATAATTAAATAGGAAAAAGAAAAGGTTATTTGCAGCCCCGGAATATTGAAAAAGGCCTGGTAGAGCGCAATTAGGGGAAAGGACAGCAACAGGCCGGAAAGCCCCCCAAGCAAGCCCCCGGAAAAGCCGATCAGGAGCGCGAAAGACAAGTAATGCAGCGTGATTTCACCGCGGGTATAACCCATGGCCATTAGAATCCCAATTTGTCCTCTTTGGTTTTCGACGGTGCGCTTCAGCATAATATAGAGAATCATGCAGGCAATAGCCAGAAAGAGGACCGGCAAGGACTTGGACATATTCTCCATTTGATTTAGTTCCTGGGTGAGCAGGGAGTGACTGATTTGGTCCTTACGTGGGTAGATACTTATTAGGCCATATGATTTGAGCCGGGGCTCCAGTTGTTCTTTGACATCCTCATATTCTACCCCCTGTTCTAAAGTAAATACGAGGTTATTGACCGTAGAGCCTTCGGCAAAGAACGTTTTCATGATTTCAAAAGGAACATAGGCAATACCGAAGGTTTCAGGGTGGGGGAAAAGGTCATTGGCGGTACGCATCGTATAGACGAATTCGGGGCTAAAGCCCGTTCCGGCGATATATAAACGGATTTTTTTACCGTTGGCAATGATCTCCACGGAATCATTGAGGTTAAGGTGGTTGGCTTCAAAAAACTGATTATCCACCCAAATGTTAAAAACGTCATTTTGCAAGTGTTGCCCTTTTAGGAGATGCATATCATTTATGGGCCGTGGATGTGTAGGGTCTATAGAGATCAAGCGTAGGTATACTTCTTCCGAACGGTCTTCGGCCTTGTCTTGCGCGGCTACACGAACATCTTTGATCATACGGCCTTGAATATCCTTGATGCCTTTAATGGTTTGCAGGCGGTTTACTTCAGAAAGAGGCATGGCCTTTAAGTCGACGAAACCGTCGGCAAAGTTTTGGTGATAGTAAAAGGCTTGTTGTGAAGACTTTAGATTGTCCATTACAATCGAAAGGGAGGAAAAAAGCATTAGCCCGATTAGAATGATCGTGACACAGGCCAGATAAGCCCCTTTATTTTCTTTAATATCACGGAACAATTTACGCCACAGCATCACCAAGTCACCTTCTCCGGTGCAATGGGCTGTTCATTGGCTGTAATACGGCTGAGTTGCCCATCTTTGATGTAAAAGATCCGATTGGCGATTTGCGCAATCGGCGTGTTATGAGTTATCAGGATTACTGTTTTATGATATTCTTCACAAAAGTGTTTTAACAATTACAGCACCTGAATGCTCGTTTGATAATCGAGAGCCCCCGTTGGTTCGTCACAAAGAAGGATTTCCGGGTTTTTGACAATGGCCCGGGCTAAAGCCACGCGCTGCTGTTCCCCGCCGGATAGTTGGGCGGGGAAATGAGAAGTCCGTTCGGCCAGGCCAACCTTTTCCAGCATTTCGCCGGGCGAAAGGGGATTTTGGGCGATTTCGGCCGAAAGGCAGACGTTTTCATAAGCGGTTAGATTGGGAATAAGGTTGTAGAATTGAAATACAAAGCCCACATTATTGCGGCGAAAAAAGGTTAGTTGTTTGGGAGAAGCATTATGAAGCGGGGTGTTTTTATAGTAGAGTTCACCGCGGGTAGCTTGATCCATTCCCCCAACCAGATTAAGCAGGGTGCTTTTTCCTGAACCGCTTGGGCCCAAAATGACAATTAACTCACCGGAATAAATGGAAAAATCCACATTTTGCAGGGCTTTTACCGTAATATCCCCCATTTGATAGTACTTGCAAAGCGCTTTTGCCGTAATGAGCGGGGACTGCTCGTTGAGCATGGTCATTGCTCCACCCACTTTCGCATTTGTATAAAAATAAATATATAACAGGTACCACCTTAATAGTAAGAAAAAATATAAATATGGTCAACATAGTGTAAAATTGCTGTAGGAAAAAAATAAGCAAGAGACATCCTTCTTTGATAAAATGGAAGTCATCACACAAACCATTTTTAAGAAAGGAGTGTCTCTTGTGAATCATATTTTACTACATATCTGCAAAAATTTCATTGG
>Ga0208564_1000270_pt1 | contig 48254 bp, 37 predicted proteins | sample AD_UKC073_MetaG_FD_184439 | JGI IMG/M metagenome (GOLD analysis project Ga0208564, IMG submission 184439) | Active sludge microbial communities of municipal wastewater-treating anaerobic digesters from USA - AD_UKC073_MetaG (SPAdes) (version 2) | ecosystem: Engineered > Bioreactor > Anaerobic >... | reverse complement strand
GGCGCTGCCCGAGATCAGCTCGGCATACAGGCCATGCGGCGGGCGCTGCGGGCTGTTGCGGCCGGCCGGCAGCGTGCCGGGCAGGGCCTCGGTGGTGAACTGGTTGCCGAAGCCGGCGAGGTAGGCGCGTTCCGTCATCGTCGGGTCCTTCGGGTTCAACGCCCGCTGTCGCGCGCCGCCTTCAGCGCGGCGAGCAGCACGTCCTGCCGGCCGATGTGGTTGGCCAGCAGCAGCACCAGGCGGGCGTTCAGCGCATGGCTCTGTGCCTCGTCCAGGTCACGGTGGGTCTCGATCAGCGCCTCGTAGAATGGGTCGGGCGCGTCGAGGTTGGGCTCGGTGATCAATGCGACGGAGGTCATGCTTGCAGGGCCTTCTGCAGCGCAGCCGACACATCGGCGGCGGTGGGGGCGCGCCAGCGGGCGCACACATGCTGGTCGGGGCGCAGCAGGTAGACGGTGCCGGGGCGGGCGTCATAGCGCTCGGCGGCCAGGCCGCTGCAGGGCAGCCGCACCACGTCCACTGGCAGTGGACCTTCACTGCCCTGCTGCACGGCAGCCAGCGCTGAGGCGGCCTCGGCGTCATCGCCGAACACCAGCGCCGCAAAGCCGTTGCCAGCCAGGCGCCGCAGCAGCCAGCCACCGCTGGCCAGCGGCGCATCGACCGCCGGCGCGCCCGGCAGCATCGCGCCGGCAAAGGCATCGCGGTCGGGCGTGTTCAGCGTGCTGGTGCGCAGCGTCGCCGGCACGCTCAGCCGCCCGCTGTTGACGATGCGCCGGGCGAAGGGATGGTCCTTGGCCAGCGCCAGCGTCGCATCGCGGAACAGCCGCGAGATGGCGCTCTTGGGCGTGATGAAGTCGGTCGCGCGCGTGCTGTTGAGGATGTTCTCGTCGGCCGCGTATTCGCGCTCGGGCCCGTAGCTGTCGAGCAGCGCCCGCGGCGCGGCCCCGCGCAGCACCAGGTCCAGCTTCCAGGCCAGGTTCTCGGCGTCCTGCACGCCACTGTTGGCGCCGCGCGCGCCGAAGGGCGACACGCCGTGCGCCGAATCACCGGCGAAGAAGACACGGCCATGCACGAAAGCGTCCATGCGCAGGCAGGCGAAGGTGTAGACGCTGGCCCATTCCAGCTCGTAGGGCACCTCACGGCCCAGCGCGGCGCGCATCATCGCGTCGACCCGCGGCTTGATGCGCTCGGGCTGCTTCTCGGCCTCGGGGTCGGCATCCCAGCCCAGCTGGAAATCGATGCGCCACACGCCGTCGGGCTGGCGGTGCAGCAGCACGCTTTGGTTCGGATGGAACGGCGGGTCGAACCAGAACCAGCGCTCGGCGGGGAAGTCGACCGCCATCTTCACGTCGGCGATCAGGAAGCGGTCGCGGAAGACGCGGCCCTTGCTCTCCTGCCCCAGCAGCGCCCGCAGCGGGCTGCGGCTGCCGTCACACGCAGCCACGTAGTCGGCCTGCAAGCTGTAGCGTCCCTCGGGCGTGTCGATGCCCAGCAGCACGCCGTCGGCGGTCTGCGTGCAGCCGGCCACCGTGTTGTGCCATCGGATCTCGAGGTTGGGCAGCTGCGCCGCCCGCACCGCGAGGTAGGCCTCGGCGTAGTACTGCTGCAGGTTGATGAAGGCCGGGCGCGCATGCCCGGGCTCGGGCAGCAGGTCGAAGCGGTAGAGCAGGTCGTCGTGGAAGAACACCTTGCCGACGTTCCACTCCACGCCCTTGGCGCACATCGCATCGCCCACGCCCAGGCGGTCCCAGATCTCCAGCGTGCGCTTGGCAAAGCAGATCGCCCGCGAGCCGGTCGACAGCCGGTGGTCGTTGTCCAGCAGCAGCACGCGCTGGCCACGCTGGGCCAGGTCGATCGCCAGGCTCAGGCCCACCGGGCCGGCACCGACCACCACCACCGGGTGGCATGCCGGCGTGGCGGCGTCCTGGTCGGGCGAGCGGCGGTAGGCGAAGGCGTGCTGCTGGATGGCCGCGCCATCGCTGGCATGGCTCAGCGCCGAGGTCGCGGGCGACACGCCTCAGCCCTCCAGCGTGGCCCACATCTGCTGGTCGCGCTCGGCCGTCCAGATGCGCGGATGCGGATGCTGGGTGGCCTCGTCGTAGCACCGCGTCACATCGAAGGGCATGCAGTGGTCGAAGATCACCCAGTGGCCGTACTTGGGCTTGAGCGCCGCGTAGGTGGCCTTGTAGACAGCGTTCAGGTCCTGGCCCGCATCGGCACCGGCCTTGACATGCGACCACACGTCGGCGATGAAGTCGCCCGTGACTTGCAGCCCCCTGGCGACCTGTGCCGCGCCCTTCAGCGCCGGGCCGCGGCCAGGGACGAGGGCCTTCGGCTGCAGCGCGGCCAGGTTCTTCAGCGTCTGCGGCCAGTCCTGGAAGTAGGCGTCGCCGGCATAGGGCGTGGCGTCGAACTCGACCAGGTCGCCCGACAGCAGGGTCTTCTCGCCGGGCAGCCAGACGACGGTGTCGCCCTTCGTGTGGCCGCGGCCCAGTTGCAGCAGCTGCACCTCCAGCTTGCCCAGCCACAGCGTCATCTTGCCGGTGAAGGTCATGGTCGGCCAGGTCATGCCGGCGGGCACGGTCTCGACGTTGCGGAACAGGCGCGGGAAGCGGCCGATCTCGCTGGCCTTGTCGGCCTCGCCGCGTTCGACGATCAGGTCGTAGGTGTCCTGGCTGGCCAGGATCTGCTGCGCGCCGTAGGCCGAGGCGCCCAGCACCCGCACCGCGTGGTAGTGGGTCAGCACCACATACTGGATCGGCTTGTCGGTCACCTCACGGATTCGGCGGATCACGTCGGCGGCCATGGCCGGCGTGGCCTGCGTGTCGGCCACCAGCACGGCGTCGTCGCCGATGATGATGCCGGTGTTCGGGTCGCCTTCGGCGGTGTACGCCCAGGCGTGCTCGGACAGTTGCTCGAAGGTGACCTTCTTTTCTTCCAGGTCGGCCTGGCTGGCGAATGTCTTGGTGCTCACGGCGGATCTCCGCTGGTCTGTTGGTTAGTCAATGACGAATGGCTTTGCAGTCTAGCGATCGATTTGCTGTTGTCAAACTGGTTTGCCAGAATGAGCCAATGGACATCGGCGACGACGGCGACAAGGCACAGCGGGCGATCCAGTCGGTGGAGGTGGGCGGCCGGCTGCTGCTGGCGCTGGGCGCCAACCCGGGCCCGATGACACTGAAGGACCTGGCCGCCGAAGCCGGCCTGCCCGCATCGCGCGCGCACCCCTACCTGGTCAGCTTCGGCCGGCTGGGCCTGGTGCAGCAGGACGCCGACAGCGGCCGCTACGGCCTGGGCCCGGCGGCACTTCAATTGGGCCTGACGGCGCTGCGCCAGTGCGACCCGGTGAAGGCGGCGGTGCCGGTGGCAGAGGCCCTGGCCGCACAGACCGGGCAGGCGGTGGCGGTGGCCGTGTGGGGCAACTTCGGCCCGACGGTCATCCGCATGATCGACGCCCGCCAGCCGCTGCATGTGGCGATGCGCGCCGGCACGGTGATGTCGATGTTCGGCACCGCCACCGGCCGGGCATTCGCGGCCGTGCTGACGCCGGAACGCCTGGCCGACGCACTGGCCGGTGTCGCCCTGGGCAACGAGGGCGGCGTGACCACGGCACAGGCACCGGACGCCGAGCTGGCATCCGCCCGCGACGAATTCAACCGCCACGGCTGCACCCGCGCCGTCGGCCGGCCGATCCCCGGCGTCAACGCCTTCAGCGCCCCGGTCTTCGACCACGACGGCGAACCCGCCGCGGTGCTGACCCTGCTCGGGCACCAGGACCATGTGCCATCCGCCTGGACCTCGCCAATGGCCCTGGCCGTCAAGCGCGCGGCCGGGGAGGTCTCGGCCCGCCTCGGCTGGCGCGCATGAACCGACCCGCCGAGCACAAACCAGCACAGCGAGTTCACAACCATCAAAAGCCGTGCTATAGTCCGTCCTCCAGTCGCGGGGTGGAGCAGCCTGGTAGCTCGTTGGGCTCATAACCCAAAGGTCGCAAGTTCAAATCTTGCCCCCGCAACCAAGAAAACAGCAGTTGAATCAACGAGTTAGCTGCGAAGCGGAAGCCACCCGATCGGGTGGCTTTTTGCTTTGTGACGAGGTTTGTGACGAGGTCTGTGTCGTCACAGGGTCTCCCGACTGAACTTCCGGGCCAGCGATGACCGTTGGGCTCTGTGACGAGGAGGCCAAGCTGATCCCGCGCATCTATGGCGGGTGGTTCCTTGGCCTTTGAGGTGTCAAGAAGGCGCCCTGCACTTGAGTGCGAGGTAGCGGCCAGTCACTTCGGATACAGCTCGTCCCTGTCCAAGCGAGAAGACCGTCGGTCCGGAACGACAGCACGATCGTCTTCGACCTCTTTGGCGGGAACGATGCGGCCGAGGGTGAACGCATCCTGGGCCAGCCCACAGGCAACGGATATCCGCTGGTAGTCGTCTGGCCCTCCAGTGAACCCATCGAGGTTTTTGTGCGCCGGAAGGGGCATCAATTGCAGCCCCTTCTCGGAGGGCACCCTCGCCGTCGTGACAGCCTCCCTGTACAGCTCGAACCGCGAGCCTCCGCCAGTGAAGAAGGTTCGAACGCCGGTACGCCAGGCGTCAGAGAGTCGATAGCGCCTGCTCTTCGTCGTGTCCAGGACACCCTTGATCACCCGTTGAAGTTCCGCCTTGAACAGCGCATCCCGCCCCGCGACGTGTGCTGCCGCCAGCCCAGTCGTCTGCGCAAATTCCAGTGCAGAGGCGATCGGCGCCAACTCATCTACCGCGTGCAGTGAAGCTGCCGCGTCGATCCCGGCAAATCTGTTCTGAATCAGACCGTGCGTTCCCAGTGCGTGGACCTGGGGCACCAAGAAGGGAAAGGTGTCGTCATCGTCAACTTGATGAACGATGAAGGTGACGACATCGAGCGTGCCGCCGCCCACGTCAACAAGGGCGTGCAGCCCGCGTTGCCGCTGCGGAGATTGCATGTACCCAGCCATCTGAGCCACGAACTCGGGGCGAACCTGAAGGTCAATGAGGTCTTGGAGCGCAGCGCTTTCGCTCAGCGGCGCTGTCCCCACCGTTGCGAGCTTCTGCGGATCGGCCTCCAAGCTGCGTTGCCAGGCGGTGGCAGCGAGTTGCTGGTAGGCCTTTGTCAGCCGTGCGTTCTCGAGGCCGTCGCTCGGCGCGCCAATATTGAGCTGCCAGCGCAGGCGGGCTCTTCCAAGCTTGGCGCCGTGATGCTGGAAGACCCATGCCCGCACGTACCTCAGCACCAGGGCGACGAAGCCGCCGGCCCGGCCGATGTTCGCACTCGAGACGGCCGGATTGATGAACGGAAGCTTCAGATCTGCGCGGATGTCGTCCTGACCCGCTGCGGGGTGCTGTCCGATGAACACGGAGCCGTCGGCCAGCTCGGTGTACTCACTCGGCAACAGGTAGCCGGGTTGACACAGGGACACCCCTTCCCATGTGACTGGAAAGATCTTGTCCCGGAACCCAACGGCAGCCTTCGTGTAGGAGGTTCCGAAGTCGAGCCCAATGACGATGTCGACCGCTCCGACATGCCCTTCTGCCGATAGCTGCGTTCGGCCACCTGCCGATACCCAAACCTCTGGAGAGCGGAACAAGGCCTGACGGGTCAGTGTCCCCTTGGGCAGCGGGCGGAACAACTGGGATACCGGCTCCGGCCGCTTGATGGCATCCACCTTCGAGGGCGCGGAAGCCGGCGTCGCCGGCTTTGGTTTAGGCCTCGAAACTGGGTGTTGCACCTCAACCGGCGGACGCGCAGTGGGCCTTCCCGATGGCTTGGAAGGCCCAACACTGGCTTTCGGGCCATGACCAGTTCGGACATCCGTACGGGGCATCTCCTGCCGTTGGGACATGGGTGGCGGTACATGACGGCCTGCACCCGCAGCTGGTGATGTCTTCGAAAGCGAGGTCGCGGTCAGGACATTTGATCGCGGCGCCTCTCTCGCTGTGCTCTTCAGCGGCGTCACACCCGCGAGACCAGGGGCCGGCTTCATCGCGGTCTGCGGCGCGGGTGTCGCCCGACTGTCCGTGCCCTTCAGCTCTGCTTTGATGCGCTTGAGTTCAGAGAGGAGGTCCGGCATCGCTCAGGCCTCCACGCGGAGCAAGCCGGCGCAAACCAGCACATGATCCGGAACCACTCGCTCGCGCAGCAGCACCTGCTCTCGCTTCAACTCCATACGGGCTGCGAGCTTGTCGATTCGGCCCTGGGTGGCCTTGGCAAGGGAATGTCGGCCAAGGTCAAGGTGGCGGTCCCGCGTAGCTTCAAGAACCCGCAAACGGTTGATCAGGTGCTGTTCAATGCCGTGAAGCTGGAACATCAAGCGATCGGCGTTCTCGTCCTGCTTGCGCTTGCTGGCCCGACCGTAGGCGTCCGCCAAGTGAACTTCCAGTTGATCCAGACGGTCAGCGGCGTACCCCGACTGCACTTCGTTGGTGGCATCCAACCAGTCCTTGCCATGCAGGCGAGCGGCATTCACCAAGCCTTCGGCGGCTTCATCGGCCAAGACACTCTGGTTCGCCAGGTCACACACAGCGGCTTGGAGCCACTCCTCATCCTTCACACCCTTGAACGTCCATTTGCGGATGGCGAACATGTAGTCGCCGGCTGCGATGTCCATCCCTTCGGGCCGATGCAACTTGACGGCCACCACGGGGTAGAAGGCTTCGTCCAAGCGAGTCAGCTTCTCACCGATGAATCGGATGAACGGGTGGAACTGGTGGATCGGCTCCCATGCCCGGTTGCTGCCCGTCGTGACGCTGTTCAAGAACTTGCACGTCCGTGGCATGCCTGACCCGAGCAAGGTCTGGCCGATCTGCCCAGTTCGCCGGCAGAACTCCTCCAGTTCAGCCGCCATGCTGACAGGCAGTTGCACGGTGAACTGACAAGGATCCTCAGACTGGGTGAACTGGTGACCCGGCGCATGGCGGGCCAAGAAGTCGCGGACATAGATGATCAGGTCAGACTCGGTCACTCGCCGAGACAGTTCCTTGGCCGCGGCAATCCGATCCAGCACCAGGCCTCCATGGGCAATCATCTGTGCGGCGTTCTTCTCCAGCTCATCCTGGCGGAGTCGTACGTTCTCCAGTGCCAGCCTGGCGCGCTCAATCTCTGCCTCCTCCTCGTCGGGGGTCAGCTTGGAGGTCAGCAGCTTGGATTCAAGTCGCTGAATCGTCTCGCCGATCACCGGTTCAGGCTCGCCCAGTGCTTCCTCAAACACCTTGAGTCGCGTCAGCAGCCTGCCCAGGATCCGTTCATCAATGGTGTCCTGGTAGAACAGATTCCAGATGTTGATGACCTTGGCCTTTTGGCCCAAGCGATCGATACGGCCGATCCGCTGCTCAACGCGCATCGGGTTCCAGGGAAGGTCGTAGTTCACCAAAAGCCGGCAGAACTGAAGATCCACACCCTCGGCAGCCACCTCGGTCGACACCAGTACCCGCAGCTCGGGGCGCTCCCTGAACTCGTTGATCAGGTCCTGCTTTGACTCGCGCATGTTTCCCCACAGCAGCATCGATTTCATGCCTGCGGAGGACAGCCGCTCGGTCAAATAGTGCGCTGTCGCCCGAAACGACGTGAAGAGGATGACCTTCTCACCGGGGTGATCCGCAAAGTAGCCCGCCAAGACCTCAAGCAGCCGGGCCAACTTCGAATCTGAGCGCTCCAGCTCGGCAGCGTCCAAGTCCCGAGGGCGATTGGCGAGCAGGAACTCCTTCAGCGTGGCGCTGATGTCTTCGAGCTCTCCTTCATCGTCCGCCTCTTCCATGTCCTCCAGCACCAGCTCGGCCATGTCATCGGCCAGCGTGCTGTTGCCACCCAACCAAGCGCGGGCGAACGCGGCCGGACAACTGCAAACCTGGCGTTGCGGCGTCGCCAACAGGAATCCATCCGAGATGCCGCGGCGCCATGCATAGTCACGGGTGACCTCGGTCACATACGTGTAGAACTTGCGCTCCGCATCGGTCATTGGCACCTTTTCGGGTGTGACCTCGCGGCGCGGACGCTCCATCTGAACGTCGCGCTTGCGGGTCCGGGTCACCACATGCCCCAGCAGGTTCACGCGCTCCAAGCTCGACGCCAGTTCGGCCCTGTACTCCGCAGACTGAAGGCGCTCGGGTGTCGGTGGATCTTCAAGAATCGCCGCCAGCTGTCGTGACTGCTGGAGCAGATCGCTGGACGCCGCAGCCCTGACGAGATCGATGATCTCCTCGGAATGGGAGGTTCGGCGTAAGGCTGCGTCCCGCGCCAGAACCAGCGGACGGTTGGCCGTCAGCATGTCCTTGAAGCTGGACGGGTACTGGAAATGATCTGGATCGCAGAGACGAAGGAGGTGATACAGGTCCTCATTCGCCAGGTTGATCGGTGTTGCCGACAGCAACACACGGTAGTGCGACACCTCCCGCAGCATCTCGCCCAGGGTGTGGGCCGCGCTCTCAGGATTGCGCATGTAGTGGGCCTCGTCGAACACCACCAGATCGATCAACGGATCCTCGGCTGCGTTTTCGTCGAGCAAGTTGGCCAGCGCCGCACGGGCCGACAACTTCTTGGTCGACGTGTCCGAAGACGGCTTCCAAGTCTTAGGCGGCCGCAATGCCTGGTAGCTGGAGATCCAAGCCTTGGCGGGGCCAAAGCTGCTGGTTTGCCGCAGTTCGTCAGCCAGCGTGGCCGCGCTCACAATGGTGGCGTCGATGCCGAAGCGGTGCTTCAGCTCGTCGCGCCACTTTTCGCGCAGCATCGCCGGGCACACGATCAGCAACCGCCGCATGTCCTCCCGGGCACGAAGTTCGGTCCAGATGATCCCCGCCTCGATCGTCTTACCCAAGCCGACTTCGTCGGCAATCAGCAGCCCGTCGGCGGGTGACTCCAACAGGGTGAGCAGCGGTTTGTACTGGTGCGCGAAAAACTCGGTGTTGGTGACACCCATCGAATACACCAAATTGGCCAGCCGGCCCGACAGGTGTACATGGGTGAGACTGCGTCGAAGATCCTCGGATCGGCCGAAGCGGCCGCTCTCGATCACCGCGTACGGGTCGTCATTTTGCGCAGCAGACACAGCCTCGAGCTGGTCCTCGGCTACATAGTCACTGGTGCCGTCTCGCCACCGAATGCCGTAGTAATTGATGGATCCACGCGGTCGGATCTGCCCCGTGGTGGCTCCGACCTTGCCAGGGTTGTCGATGCGACGAACCTCGGTGCCCTTCTCCCATTGCATGTCGTTCTCCCCCTGAGAATCTGCCTGATGATCCATTCCGCCTGGCTCATAGGGTGAGCCTCTGGTCGGAATTTCGCATTAGCCGGTGCATCCGGGCTCTGTCGTTGGCCCGTTTTGATGCAGCTTGCTCTGTCAGCTCTGCCTGAACACGTCCACCTTCGTCTCCAAGCACCGCCGCAGGCTGATGTCGTTGGCGCCAACGCCGAACCAGCTGTCGGGCTTCTGGAAGAAGTCCAGGCCACGGCCGATCTTGATGGTCCAGCCGTTGTCGATGCGGATCTCGCGGTCGTGGAGGTTTTCGTTCACCTTCACGTCCAGGGCCACATCCAGCTCCAGCAGGCTTTGTTTGAGCTCGTCCAGGCGCGTCGCCAGCTCCTTCAAGTCGGTGGTTTCGTCGTAGCTGGTGATCAACGTGATGTTGCGCACCGTGGGCGCCTTGATGGCGGCCTCGCAGAAGCGCACGAAGTTCTGCACCTGGTGCGTGGCGCGGATGTACGGGTCTTCGATGGTGATCGCCCGGGCGCCACGCAGGTAGGGCAGCACGATGGACTCGTAGCTGTGGCCTGAGTCACCGTAGTGGATGGTGTAGTGCTGCTCGGTCAGTTCCGGCTCGGCCGGTGCGGGCGGCGCTTCCGGCAGCGGTGCGGCCACCGGTGGCGGCGTCACATTTGAGGTTGCCGACGCACCTGCTGGCGCAGTCGTCGCTGGGGCGGGCGCCGCAGGCGCTGCCGGCACCAGGGGCGGCACCGGCGCACCGCCATGGATGCTGCGGCGGCTCGGTTCCAGGGTGGCCGTGGCGTTGCGGGACTCGGGGCAGAACACCTCCACCTCTTGGCCGGCGGTGTTGAAGTAGGAGAGGTTGATGCGCGCGTACTCGTCGTCGGTCTTGCGCTTGTTCATCTGCTCCTTCACGCGGCGACGGCATTCCACGGCGTAGGCCACGTACTCTTCGAACTCCTCGTCCGTAGGAGCGCCGTTGGGGTGCAGGATCTTGATGAAGGCGCAAACCGTCTTCTTGATGCCCTTCTCGTCGCGGCCTTCCACCGCCTTGCCCAGCTTGATGCGCTTGCTGACCTCCTCATAACGGTTGGTCTGCTTCAGCTGGTGGTGGAAGGCCTCGGCCAGGTAGTCGGTGATGAATCCGTAGCGGCCGGTCAAGAACTCGCTGCTGTTCTTGGGCATCTCCCAGCCCGGCAAGTAGCAGGCAAAGCGGTCTTGCACCGCCAGATCGAACTCCTTGGGCAGCGGCTGGAACAGGTCGTACACCTCAGAATGCACGATCTGGTCCACCGACAGATCCAGGTTGCCGACGAAGGCCATGGACGCGTCGGCAATCACCTCCACGCCCCGCGAGAAGCGGCCGTTGGCCATGAAGTCCTTCATGATCTGGATCGTGTCCGGATCCTTCACCTTCAGGCCGCCCACCTCGTCGAAGGCCACGGTGTCCCAGAAGCCCACCAGGCCGATCTTGTGGCGCTGGCTGTTGTAGAACAGCGTGGCTTTGGTCGCCTGGCCCCCGCTGATCAGCGTGGAGTACGGCGAGAACTCGCTGAAGAAGTACGACTTGCCGGTGCCCCGCGGGCCCAGTTCGATGAAGTTGTAGTTCGCCTCAATCAACGGGGCCAGGCGGGCGATGAAGTGAAACTTCACCCGCTTGCTCAGCTTGCTGGGCTCCAGGCCCACCGAACGCAGGATGACATCCATCCACTCGTCGCGGCTGAAGCCAGCGCGGCCTTCGCAGTAGCGGTCAAAGTCGAATCGGCTCAGCTGAATGGGCCGCAGGTCTTCCACGTAGAAGGTGTACTTGTCGTCTTCCACCTCGTTGAAGGCCACGGTCACTTCCGCCCACAGGCCGCCTTGCAGCAGGCGGTCGTTGTCGCGGTAGTACTTTTCGCTGATGGCCACGCGGCGGGAGTCGAAGTTCTCCAGCGCAGCCCAATGGCGCCGGTCCTTCTCCACGTAGTTGACGTGCACCTTGTCGATGAAGCGGTGCTTGCCCTTGGTGGCCACGCGTGACTGCGCCGCGTTGGCATCGTTAGGCCGCACGTAGTTCTCGTTCAGGGTGTCCAGCACGGCTTCCATGCCCGCCTGGATCTCCGCCGCGTCGTCGCTGGCGCAGTAGCGGGCCAGCAAGAACTCCAGCACGAAGGTGGGCACGTTGGTGCCCTTCTTGATGCGGTGCAGCAGGTCCTTGCGCACCACCTTGCCGTCGAAGGCGGCAGACAGCTTGCGGTCAAGGTCGTCGGGGCTGTATTCCATGGCTTACACCGTGTAGTCGGTTGCCAGGTCCAGCTGGCAATGGATCTGGTTGGTCTTGGGGTCGAGCGCCTTCACCTTGAACTTGCCCTCAAACTCCAGCTGCATCCTCAACGCCACCTGCACCTTGTCGCCCGCGTGCAGCGTCAGCGTGCCGGTGGCCGCGTTCACGGCGCCGCCCGCACGGGCCTCGCCAACCACATTGCCCTTGGCGTCTTGGGCTTCCAGCAGGATCTCAAATGCGCTGTCGGCCGAGAACATGTCGGCCGCATCCACCGTCACCTCAATCACCGGCACGCGGGTGGTCACCTTGGTGGCGCCGTTCTTGTAGCTCAGCTTCACCAGCGCCTGGGTCACTTCTGGCTGGCCCTTGGCCTTCAGCTGAACTGTCAGCACCGGCACAACGCACTCTTGTAACGAGGCGCCGCCATGGAAGTACTGAAGGCCCGCGCGGTAAGCCGCCAGCGTCAGCGGTCCGGCCACCTTGGCCACTTCACCGCGAACACCGGCTTTGTCGGCAGGCAACACGTAGTGGGTGTTGCCCACGGCGCCATCGCCCAGCGCGCAGCGGTCGTGCTCCACCAGCCAGTTGCCCTCGGGCTTGGCGCACACATCGCCCGCCCCAGCGTGGGTGTTGATGAAGAAGCCGTGGTCAGTGGCGATCACCACCTCCTGGAAACCGGCCCCCGCCAGGCGGTGCAGCGCCATGCGAATGCGGCGCAGCGCGTTGGTGATCTCCGCCGGCGCCGTGTCCGGGTGGTTCTCGAAGTGGCTGTCGATCTCCACCGCGCGCAACACCAGCAGGTCTGCATCCGCAGGCACGTCCAAGCGGCCGCGTACGTAGTCCTCCAGCCGGCCTTCGGAAAAGCGTTGACCGTAGCGCTTGCGCAGCACGTCCATGCGTTGCGCCACGTTGGTCACCGGTTGTTCGCCCAGCAGGGGCACCAAGGCCGCACCATCACGGCGCAGGCTGAGTTGCTGGCCGGCTCCCGGCAACAGTGCGGCCATGCCCACCGGCGTGATGGTGGGCAGCGGTGCCAGCGCCGCCTGCAAGGCCACGGCACCGTCTTCCACCAGTTGCTGCTCCAGCGCCACGCCCAGCTCGTAGCGCAGCGCGTCGATCATCAGGTAGGCTACCTTGTGGCCATGCTGCTGCAGCTTGGGCGCCACGAAGCGGTCAAACACATCGGCGTTAGCCAGTTGCCCGGCGAGCGGCCAGCCGCCGGCCTGCAGGTGGCGGGTGAAGGCCAGTTGCGCCTTCTCAGCCAGGCGGCCGTAGGCCTTGCGCGCCTGCTGGCGCACGGGCTTCATGGCGTCTTGGGTGTCTTGCCACTCAAAGTCGCCCAGGGCCTGCTCAAATTCGCGGTGCAGGCGGTCGGCCTCGCGCAGGCTGCCGGTGTAGAAAGCCAAGAGCTTGCCCATGTCCTGGGTTTGCTGGGGCAGCTGGCTGTCCAGCTCTTCGCAGCGCAGGCTAAGCTCAAGCGCAGCGCGCAGCAGGTCCCACTTCAAGCGGCTTTCGCCGCGAGCCGCCCAGACTGACCGGCGCTGGCGGTCCAGGGTCTGGCGCACAGCGTCCACATCGTCGCGCAAGAATGCGTCAACGCCGCGCTCCAGCGCGCTGCGCTCCTCAAATGGGAAGGTTTCTCGGGGCCCAAGGTCCTTCAGCGCCGCACAGTGCTGGGCCAGGGCCAGTTCCTGCTCCAGCTTCTGCGCGCGGTCGATGTAAACGGGTTGCGTGCGGTGGTCATTGCGCAGGTCATCACAAAGCGCAAACACCACCGTCTGGCCACCCTCGGGCGCGCGGGGAAGGTCTTGCAGTGCTGCGGGCAAAGGGCTGGGCAGGTCAAACGCAAACTCGCTGAACAGCACGTAGCGCCACAGCTCTTCTGCAATGGTGGACCACGCCCGACCACGCGTGCGCAGCGTGAGCGCCAAGCTGGCCTTCAGCAGCTCACGCGCCTCGTTCACCCAGGTGTCGCCAGCCTTCAGCGCTTGTTCTTGTGCGCTGTTGGGCGCCATCAGGGCGAGCAGAATGTCGCGGCCCGACTCCACGTTCAGCAGTGCACGCAGGTTGGGCCAGCCCATGCCGCCGCCCAGCGCGTCGATGACGGCAAAGCTGGGGTTGGGGTCAGCCTCGAAGATGCGGCGCAGCTCCAGCACCTGGTCGGGCTTGGCGCTTTCGCACAAGCTTTCAAAGCGGTCGCCATCACCATCGGGGAACACGCGCCCGCAGGCGGCGTAGGGGCTGAACGGGTCTTGCTGGCGGGCCTCGTCGGTCAGCGGCGCGGCGGTGGGCACGTAGACCAGCAGGTGCTCAATGCGGCCCTGGCCCAGTTCAACCAGGGCTTGCGCGGCCTGCTCGCGGCTGAGGATGCTGCTGCCACTGGCATCCACCACACGGCAGCGCTCGTCAGCCATGCTGGTGCAGGTGCCGTGGTAGCGGCGCTCCGGGTCGTACACCACCAGCACGCCCTTGTCGGCCATGCGGGGCGTCAGGATCTCCTGCTGGATGAAGGTCTCAATGCGCATTCAACGTGCTCTCAGAAATTCAGGTGCTTGCCGCAGTGCCCCACCACCAGCATCTTTTCTGCCGGCAGCCACTCGAAATGGATACGCAGGGTCTCGGCCTTGCTGTCTTTCACCCCGTGCTTGAGGTGCTTCTCCATCACAAAGTCTTGCCCACGGTACTTGAAGGTGCGAAGGCGCTTGCCCTCGTTGCTCAGCGAATCAGATTCGTTGGCTGCGTAGGCGTCTTTCCCAAACACGCCCTTGGCATGTTGGTCGCCCTTGCCGTCGTTCAGCGCACCCCAATAGCCCGTGGCCAGCGTGTGCAGCAACTCGCAAGCCTTTTCTGCCAGCTTCGAGCCATTTCGGTCGGCCTCCTTGGCGGACGCCATGGCGGTGTCCAAAAACACCAAGCGGTCAGGGAATAAGGTGCCCATCAAATCCACCACCTTTTGCAGTGTCAGCTTGGACTTGACAGCGTCCAGCAGTTGCTCGCGGACGGGGGCCAACACCTCCATGGCAGCGCCTTGCCCGTCGTCCGCCTGGAGGCTGCTCAAGGTCTGATTGAGGTTGAAGATCTCTTCCTTGAGATCTCGGACCTCCTCTTCCTTGGCCTCATAGTCAGCTCGCAGCTGCTTGAGGTCGGCTTCCGCGCTCTGTACGTTCTTGTCAGCTTCCTTCAACAGCTCTGCATAGACAGCCATCTCCTCCGCGTACTGGCTGCCCTTGGTCTGCTCCAACATGGCTGCGATCCGGCCATGCAAGATGGCCTGGTCGACTTTCACCGGTGAAACATGGCGCCATGAGAACGGCAGGTTGGTGCGGTGAGTGATGATGCCCAGCACCTCGGACTCCAGCACCTTGCCGTCGTGCTGCAAGTCTTCAATGGCCTCCGAACGCAGAAGCACCGTATCGCAGAACGGCTCACGCACGCCTCGCCGAACTGGGAACACGATGTTCACGCCGCCAGCAAAAGCCATGTAGCGGCGGCCCACAACATCCTCGATCGAGAAGGTGTCCACCCCTTCGGGCACGGCCACCACATCCGCCAGGCCGGCCAACACCGACCGAAGACGCTCAGGGTCCACCGCATACTGGCCGTTGCGCGGGCAACTGATCAACACCAAGGGGTAACCACGCCCCTCGCGCTCCACCTCGTGCAAGAAGGCCTTGGCACTGTGCTCGTCCAGCGTCTTGACCACCAGGCCAGGCGTTTCCGTCGCAGGCTTGCAAGTCTTGAGCAGTTGCTCCACCAGCTTGGGCCGTGTCACCTGGATCGGCGCCGTGACCCGGGCGCTCACCTCGTCGGTCTTCAGCAGAATCGAGCACTCAATGGGCCGCCCCGCGGCCTCCTGACGGATCCCCACTTCAGTGATCCACTTGCGGCCCGAGACCGTGTCGTCGCGGTGGCTTAGCTGCGCGCTGAACAGGTAGGGATAGACCTGCTCGTCGTCCAGGGTGCCCGTGGCTTTGGAGACCAGCGTGCTGCCGTCCTTGAGCTTCAGCTCGCGGATGCCTGCGGCCAGGCGCCCTTCGTCCACAAAGCCCCGCGTGCGCTGGCCAACCCATTTAGCTACCAGGCGAATCACGTCTCCTGGGCCACCGGCCGGCTCCAGGTACAGGGTGTTGGCGTAGATCAGCATGTCTCATTCCTCCCGCTTCGGCTCTGTTTGAGCTTCTGGTTGTGTGGCTACTTGGTCAGTAGGCGCCTATCAGGTCAATTCAGTCGGTAGAAGGCTGCGTGGCAGCGCTGGCTTGAGTCCATTCGGACTCTGCGGCCTTCTTGCGGCCACGGGCCTTCTTAGGGGCCGCCTCGGGCTCCACGTAGAGGTCTTCCAGGCCGTGGGCGATGCCCAGCGACTTGTCGGTCTTGCACTTATCTCGCACGCGGCCGGGCCAGTAAGCCATGGCCAGTTGAGCCCAGTCGTAGTCGCCCTTCTCCATCTTGGCCCAGGTGTCCTTCAAGACCTTCTGCCAGGCCTTGTGGCGGAACAGCGGCCACAGCGGGGCGGCGGTGATCTGCACGCCGTCGTCGTGACTGGGCTTGTAGCCAGGAGCAATCTCCTGCAGTTTGTCGCGCAGCTCCAGCAACTCGGTCTCCGAGCTCTGGAGGGCTTCAAACTGCTTCTCGTCTTCCCCCGTTCGAGCGCTGCCCTTGCTTCGAAGTGCGCTCAGGTCCTCACCCACTTGTTTGAGCTTGGGTTCAACAAAGTCGTTGATCGCGGTGTACAGAGTTTGGCTGTTGAGACTTGGGTAGTAGACCCACAGCGTGTAGCTACCCGACGTCGTGCTCAGTGGCCAGTAGATGGGCGCCTTTCGACGGCTCTTGGAATAGCGCTGCAAGTGGAAGGGAAAGAAGTCCCGCTGCAGCCAGCGGCGCGCATCGCTAGGCGCGGGCACATCGACGCGAGCTAAGACCTCTTCGATCAGGTGCGGCAGGTCGTGCGGATGGCCGACGTCGTCAACCAAGATGCTGGCGTCGGCATGGAACGGCGTGGCGCCATCGGGCAGCATGCCGGGACTCTTGGGGGGCAGCGGATCGAAGGGATCGGGTTCTGGAGGTGCCACACGCTCTCCCGTGGCCAAGCGCCAGTCAAAGCGGCCGAAGGCCACGCCGACCGCCCACGAAAGCAGCGCATCGCCAGCGGCCGCTGGTGCCGCTGCCTCGTCGTCGTCCTGGTCGTCTGCCGAGGCTTCGTCATCCTCACCCCTTGCGTCAGCAGCCTCCATCACAGCGACACGATCGTCCGGTCCGAACGCGTATAGGTCGAACGCAATGCGGTCGATCTCGCTGGCAAGCTCGGCGAGCTCCGTTTCAATGACTTTCGGGTCGTAGGCTTCGACGCGATGCAGTAGTGCTTCCGGTAAAAGGAACGCGTGCGAGGTCTCTTCACCGGTATCCAGCTTGCGCTTCAGCGACCAAGCCCTTCGCGCCAGCGTCCCAAGCTGCTCAAGGGCTGCTCCTTGTGGTCTAGCCCAGGGCATGATTTGAAGAATGCCCACGATGAACTCTGGGTAGCCGTAACGACCTAAGGCTGTCTTGAAGAGGTAGTCGAATGCACGACTGTTGAACAGCGCCAAGGTTGCGGCCTCGTGTTCCGGCTCTGGAAAGGCGCAGTAACCGCGGACAGAAAAGACTGAACCCGCGGGCAGGGCCTGCGGCGCAAAGCGGGACGCCCGGAGAGGCCAAGTCAACCCAGGTCGAAAGTAGAAATCAGTGTTCTGAGGCCGAGATAAGAGCTTGCCAGTCTGCAAATCGATGAAGTTCGCGATTTCTGCGCCATTCATTGTCCAATTCACACAGAGGTGGATGTCGGCGTAGAACGGTGAGTACGCACCGCCTTTGGCGAACGGAAACCAGCTCTTCTTTGCTCCTTCAGCAATGACTTCCCATGACGCACGGACGAAGCGAAAGTCGTCCGCGGTGGCCAGACCCTGCTTGACGCTACGTGCCCCGCTTTGGAACTCCGGCAGACGTTGAAATGTTTGCCGTACGGCATCACTGACCCAGTAAGCGAAGGGCTTCCCTGGGATCGGATCGAAAGAGGACGGAGGAATGTCGAAGTGGGCTGCACCGAATGCACCTAGCTTGAACTGGGCGCATGCATTGCTTAGCGCTGCAGCCTTGTCGGACTCAGCCAGAAGGCGAAGAAAATGTGTCATGCCTGCTTCTCCAACACATAAGCTGCGGCTTCAACCATCGCATCGTCCATGACCCCAAAACCCAGGTCAGCCATGACCTCTGGCTTTGCAATGCCCAACACCACTTGCTCACGCCACGCTTGGAAGCTGGAGAGAAAGAAGCAGGTGCGCGATGTGATTGCACCGATGCGGCCACCGGGCCGAAGCAGTTCCAAGCCTCGCTCGACCATGATGGCCAACAGGTCGTTCTTGCTGCGTGCATAAGCTTTGGTGAGCACGTCTTTGGTGCTTGCCGCCAGCGCTCCAAATGGCGGGTTCATCACCACCACATCGAACACCTCGCGGCACAAGTCGATCAATCGCAGTCCCTGCAGGGCGTCCTGCGCAAACAGTCTCCCCTGGTAAGTCGACCTGGCGGCTTGAGCGAAAGACAAGAGCGCCGCACGCAGGCGAGCCTCAGCCTTTCGCCACTGCTCCACGTCGGCTTCCTTGAACAAGCTGCCATGTTCACCAAACACAGCTCGCACCAAACGCGGCAGCTCTCGTTCCATTTGCAACAGCACACCAAGCTCCGGCACGCCCTTGAGCATCTGCAGTGTCTTGGCGAACAACGCTGCATCCAGACTGTCGAGTTGCGCCGCGAACTGGTCGCGCAACTCCTTCTCCGCAGGTGGCGCCGTAGCTGCAATCACATTGCCTTGGCCAACGACTGGCCTGTCCTTCGCCTTAACGCCGTCATCGTGCCAGGCGCGCTGTGCTCTTAGCCACAGCGCCAACGCGGCAATCTGCGCGGCACGCGGATCGATGTCCACGCCGTAGATGTTGTGCTCAATGATCAGACGTGGGACATCACCCAGAAATGCCGCTTGATCTGCATAGGTTTGACACAGCGGCAGCAAGCCAGCATCTGGCTGGGTGCTCACGTCGAGGCTGCCCGCGCCGTGGTTCTTCTCCCAGTCCCAAGCCTCGCGGTAGAAGGCGAGAAACAAGTCAAACGCATAGAGCCCAAAGTGCATAGACCCACAGGCCGGATCCAGCAGTTTCAGGGTGCGCGGGTCGCGCAGGCGCAGGGCAGCTACTGGCTGTTCGTCAGGCTTGGCCAGCAGGTACTGGCACCGCTCCCGCAGGCTGGTTTGGCCGCCCGTGGCGTTGAACCATAGCCGACCTAGCGTGTTGTCTACCAAGAACTCCACCACATAGCGTGGCGTGAAGAACTGGTTTCGAACCGCCAACTCGCGGCTGTTGCGGGGCGCCTGCGAGCCACCTTGCTTCGGATCCCTCATCCGCTTGCGCTCGTCGGGATCGTTGAAGTACTGGTAGATCCAGCCAATGGTCTCGTCTTCGCCCCACAGCGGCTGAATCTCGTGGTGATTCAACTCCGCCAGCACTTGCAGCAGCGCCGCCTCGCGCGGGAACAAGCGGCCCTGGGGCGCGAAGCGGTCGAACAGCGCGGGCAGCTCTTGCGCGAACTCGTCGAACAGGCTGAACAAGAAAGTCTGGTAAGCCTGACCGGTTTCGCCCAGGGCGCTGCCCGCCACCATCTTGTAGAGCTCGAATGCCGGAGACTGCTGCCCAGAGCCCACGGCGGGCCTCTGCAACACGCCACGCGCCTCCATCATCAGCAGCGCGGCCAGGCGGTTCAGCACGGTGAAGGCCTGCTCGCGCACGATGCGGTCGATGATGGGCACGCGCTGTGCGGCGCTGTCCGTTAACCCCTCTGAGGCCAGGTAGTGCGCCAAGGTTTGGCGCAGCAGGTCGGCCGTCTCGCGCTCGGCAGCTGAAAGGTGGGTAAGCCGCTCCAGCGGCGTCACGTCCCCAGAGTTCGGGTCCAGGCCGTAGGTCTGCTGCACCTGGATGCGGAATTCATCCGTCAGCAAGCCCCGGCAGGCGGTCACCAGCTTTTGCAGCCTGCCACGGGTTTTGTCGTCAAAGGCCATGGTGGTGCGGGCTCGTTCAGTCTTCCAGCTTCAGGTCCAGCTCGAAGGCGTGGGCGAAGTGCAGCTCGCTGCGCACGCGCTGCAGCTCTTTGATCAGGGTGTCCAGGTCGGCCAGGGTGGTGATTTGGCCGCGGGCCTTGACCTGGCGCTTGACGGCGGGCTTGGGCGTGTCGTCCTTCTTCTCGCCGTCTTTCGGTTCGCCCACCTTGACGTCCATCTCGGCCTTCATGCGGGCTTGCACGCGCTCGCGGCCCAGGCGCTCGATGCGGGCTTTGGCGTCTTGCGCCTGGCTGAAGATGACGGCGTCTTGGTTGACCAGGGTGCGCAGGCCGGCGGCGTCGGGGTTGGCTTGCAGGGCCAGGGCGTCCAGGCTGGCCAGCAGTTCCTGCTGTTCCTGTTGGGTCAGCTCGGCCCACTCGGGCACACGTTGCACATCGGCGGCCACCTGCTTCAGGCACTCGGCCTGGGCGGCTTGCTGGGCCAGGGCGGCCTCGCGGATGCGACCCCTCATGGCCGTCAGGCGGCTGCTTAGGTCAGCTGCGGCGCGGTAAGCGTCGTCTTGGGCCAGTTGGGCGTCCAGCTGGGCCAGCGGTTCGGCCAAGTCAGCCTTCAGCGCGGCCGGCACGCCGGTGTTGGGCAGGCTGTCCACCAGGGTGCGCAGCTCGCGCAGGTCGCGCAGCGTGGCCTCCAGGCCTTGCTCCAGTGCATGTCGCAGTTCGGCGGCCCACTTCAGGCTGGCGTACAAAGGGCTTTCGGGCTTGCCCAGGCGTTGGGGGGCGTCTGACGCATCAGTTAGCAGCACGTCGGCCAGTTCGTGACCCAGGCCGTCCAGCCGGTCTTCGCCCGGCAGGCCCAGGCTCTTGAGCTTTTCAGCCAAGGGGGCGTAGCGCCGCTGCAGGCCGGGGAAGAGGCGGATGGTGGCCTTGCTGATGTCGTCTTCCAGCGGCACCACCAGCTCGCCGCTGAGGTCGGTCAGCCGGTCGGCCGCCAGGGCCAGCATGTCCATCGAGGGCTTGTCTTCGCGCAGCGACAGGCCCACGTTCTTGAAGCTGTTGTTGGTCTTCAGCGCATCCACGGCCTGCTGGCCGTTGACAGTGACCTCGCGGCCCGCCACTTTCAGCTTTACCTCGCCGGCCACCAGCAAAGCGGCCACCAAGTAGCGCAGGGTGTCGGGCGACCAGCCAAAAGGTGCGTCGGCGAAGCGGTCTGACAGGCTCTTGCCTTCGATCAGGCCCATGCGCTCGATGGTGTCGCGGATGCTGACCAGGGCCTTGTGGTCCACCCTGACCGAGGGTTTGCCGGCTTTGACTTGAACCAGGCTCAGCGGGTCGATCTGCGAGGTGATGGCGGCCAGGTTGCCGGCGCGCAAGAAGCGCTCTGCCGTGTCGGTGGCCACGCGCACGGGGGCCTCGGCGTAGCGGTCGAATACCTGCTCGGCCACGCCACCCAGGTGCTTGCGAGCAGCATCCAACAGCTCGGGCGCGGCCGACTCCACGGCCTGCACTTGGCCGCGGAAGATGAACGAGCCTTGCAGCAGGCTGCGGCGGATGAGGCGCTGCAGCTCACCCTCCAGGCGGCCTGCGCGGTCCAGTTGACCGTTGCAGTAGTCCTTGACCTCTTGGTCGGGATCGTTGCGGTGCTTGTTGGCAATCTCGCGGCAGCGGTAGACGTCGGCCGTCAGGTCGTCGATCTCGGGCGTGGTGCGGCCGATCAGGAAGATCTGGAACTTGGACGAGGCCTGGCGCGATTCGTCTTGCAGGCTGGTGCGTGTGGCTTCGTACTCTTTGGGGTCGGCCAGCTCCACCAGAGTCTGGATGGTGTTGCGGTCGCCCGCAAGCGGGGTGGGCAGGCCGCCAGGGCCTTGGGCCTTCAGGCCGGTCTGCACGGCCAGTGAGCCATTGAGCTGGGTGCTGGGCAGCGGGGCGTAGACCTCGGTGAGCGCGGCATTGGCAATGCGCTTGAGCTCCACCGCGCGCAGCGGGATCTGGCTGCGCTCTTGCTCGACGTTGTTGAGCTTCTCGCTGAAGAAGCGCAGCTGTCCGTCTTGCTCGCCAAAGGGCACGAAGCGGTCGGAGATCAGATCTTCAATCGCGCGGTTCACCTCATCAGCCCGGCCGCCCAGGGTGACGCCGTCATGCATCAGGCCCGCTACGTTCTGGCGGGTGACGGGCAGGTTGCCCAGGATCTGCAGCACGGCCACCGTCTTGGCCACTTGGTGGTGCAGCGGCGAGGTGGCGAAGCGATTGCGGCAAACCTCTTGCACGGGCTTGTGCAGGTTGGGGAACGCGCGCTGGATGTCCTTCTCCAGCGCGTCAAACAAGGTGGCGGTGGTGGCCAGCCAGCCGACAGCTTGGTCGGCCACGGCGGTGCGGCCACCGTCGCTTTCGATCAGGATGTCTTGGATGACCTTGATGGCTGAGCGCAGGCCGATGCCACCGGTGGAGCGCGCCAGCGCGCCCAGCAGGTGCAGCAGGATGTCGAAGTGCGCGGGCAGGAAGGGGTAGAGATCGACAAAAGTTTTGCGGTCGAAGTCGGCCCCAAAGGCGCGGGCGTCTTCCAGTTTGGTGTTGTGGCGCAGGGCCTGGCCATGCTGATCGAACAGCACTCCCAGCGAGTCTGCACCCTGGGGAGACTTGCCCAGCAGGCGGGTGAAGCAGATCTCCTTGATGTCGTTCGCTTCCAGGTCGATCTGGATCGGGAAGCGGTCTTTCAGCTTGAAGAGCTGGGGCGAGTTGAGCGCAGCGCGGGGGTCGTCTTCGGTCAGCGTTTGCTGCGCGGTGCCGATGATCCAGACCTTGCCGCCGCCCAGGGCCTTGAGGTTCTTGGACAGGCCGTCCAGGTTCAAGATGAGGTTTTGGCGCGAGCCGACGTACTGGCCCACCTCGTCGATGATGAAGATGATGTAGTCCTTGCCCGAGGCTTCGCGGGCGATGGCCAACATCTCTTTGACGCGGTCGTTCTCGAAGACGACCACGTCGCTGGTCTCGGTGGTGAACGACGACTCGGTCTTGAACAGCTGCGGATACAGCTGATGGGCAATGCCGGGGACCAGGCTGTCGACGACCAGGTCGTCGTCACGGTACTTGGACCAGGGTTCGCCGCCGGTGGCTTCCTCGAACAGCTTCAAGAACTCGTCGTAGCGGCCCTCGCGGCGCAGGCGGCGCTCCAGGGCTGCCACCTTCAGGTTGCGCGAGTAGCCTGCCCACTGCAGCACCTTATAGAACAGCACCGTGGAGACTTCTTCCATGGTGGCGCCCGCCAGTTGCTCACTTGCCAGGTCCAGCAGCAACACGGCGGCCGGGAAGCGCTTGGCCACGGTGCTGAGCAACTGGCGCGTGGTGGTGCGCTTCAAGCGGTCTTGCAGGTGCTGGCGGAACGGGGCGCCATCGATCTGGATGCGATCGTCAAACGCCAGGCCCAAGTACTTGGTGAACGAGCTCTTGCCCGAGCCATAGAAGCCCGAGACCCAGACGCCCACCTCGTTCTCACCACCGGCGTCCATCGCCGCCTGCATCTTGAGCAGCAGCTTGTTGAACTGCTCGTCGATGCTGTCGGTGACGACGTATTCGGACACTTCCTTCTTCAGGCGCTCTTCCTGCGACACACCGTAGGCGATGACCTTCTCGATGCTGCGGTAGATGTCTTTGGACGGATCAAAAAGCTGTTTGATGTTCATGACTCAGATCGCTCAGGTTCAGCCGCCCACATGGACCGAACGGTAGTTGCCGTCCTCGGGGTAGAAACCGAGGAACTTCAGACGGGTCTTGCCAGTGCGCACACCGGGGTAGAGGAACACGGTGGGCACATGGAACTTGCCCTGCAGCTGGCCTTCGATGACGCCGATGCGCATGTAGGGGTGCAGGGCCTCCAGGTCGGTGACCAGCAGGATGGACTTGGGCTTGCCTTCGAGCTCAGTGAGGCGCGCTTCCAGGCGCTGCTGCAGCGCGCCCGTAGCCACCGCATTGGCGAGCGACTTGTTGGTCTTCTCCCAGGCCTGAGGCGCTTTCTGGTCAGCAGCCACCCAGATCTTGCGCATGGGGGCGTTGGCCAGAATCTCAGCCACCTCTTTGGCGATGGAGAAGGTGTGAACGTCCCAGCCCTCATTGGCCAGGCGGCTCTCCCACGCCGCGTGACGGCGCTTCACGTCCAAGATCTGCTCTGGGTGGAAGACCAGGTAGAAGATGGGTTCGAAGCTGGCGTGACCGAACTCGCGTCCATGCTTGACGCGTTCGATCAGCTCGTTGAAATCATGATCGAGCGAGGACATCGATCAACTCCCCTTTGGTTTTGTAGGTCCAGCCGATGTGCACCACATCGCCGGCCGCCTGCAAGATCAGGTAGCCCTGCAGCGACAGCCGCTTGAAGACATCGCGCACATCGTTGGGCTGAAGGCCCAGCAGCAGCCAGTCTTCATGCGCAACGATCTGGTTGTCGGCCAGGCCCTGGAACTTGAGGTCGTAGGCCAGGTAGGCAGCGACGCGGTCCTGGACACGCAGGGCTTGGATCTTTCGCGGGCCACGGATGTTCTTGGTCAGCAGCTCGTAGTCGGCGCAGCAACTGAGCAGGTAGTTGCACATCCGGCGGATGGTGCTGTCCGACCAAGGCTTCTGCGTCCGGCCACTGCGGATGCCGGCAAGGATGAACTCTTTGGTGTCTTCTGACGTCAGCCCTTCGCGGCCCGACGCATACCGGGGCCAGTAGAGCTGGGTGACGAAGTCACTCACAACCAGGTTCGCGCGTGCGGTGTAGAGCAACAACAACTGCAGTAGCTCGGCGCGGCTGACGTGCTCGGCCAGTTGCTTGAGCATCCAGGCGGCATCTGGCTCGCGCATGTAACGCGGGGCGAAGCACTCGATGACCACGTTGCGGAGCCGTCGCGCCGTAACGCGCGGGAACAGACCCGAGTCGAGTGCGCGCGCCAGCAGGGCCTGAGGCTCCATGCCGGGCTCGTAGAGCGACAGCAACAACCGGGTCTCCTCAACGAGACCCGCGCCTGCCTGCAACTGGGTGGTGTAGTACTGCGGGCGCGCCATCAAGCCTCGCGCACGAACGGGAAGGCCTTGATGCCCTTTCGGAACGCGTCGAGGTACACGCCGGCTAGGGCTTGAAGCAGCGCTTCTGCGCCATCGACGAAATCTCCGGTTAGGACCTGCGCGCCTTCACTGGCAGTGCCAGGCGTTGCAAGGTTCTGCAGGCGGCCCAGCGCGACTTCGGGGGAAGCCAGCTGGGTACGCAGTTGCTCAACGAATGCGGAGTCAAACAACGTGGTCGCGACGCCCTGCTCCAGCACCTCAGGCAGGCGGAACAGGTGGTGGGTGCGGCCGGTGCCGATGGCATCTTCATGCACGCGTGCTGCCGCGGCCGTCACGCCATTGCATTGCGCCTGAAAGGCCGTGCGCGCAAACACAGGTGTGAGGAAAGCCGATGCGCGCGGGCCGAAGAACTGGCTGGTGAACCAGGCCGCGTGCTGCTCGGCCAAGTAGCCGACGAGAACGCGAACCTCCGCCGCTCGGGTAAAGACAGTTGTCATGACAGCTGGTGGGTGCAAGTGATTCGTCACATCCCGCTGACGAGGCAGAAGGAGCGTTGCAGGGAAAAGGGCCTTACGAGTTCATCAATGGGGGCGGAAGCGCCTGGCTGGGGCCAGATAGGTGACTACGGTTCGCCGCTCGAGTTGTCTGGGAGATGCTCGGCTAGGTCATGTAGCTGGCAGCCGAAGTAGGCGCATAGCTTGTCGAGGATGTCGGTGCCAGTGCTGTAGCCGCGCTGGTTCAGGATCTTCGACAGTGTCATGCGGTTGACGCCGGACGCCTCCGCCACCTCTTGGATGGTGATGCGGCGTGACTCCCTGAACTGCTTCTTCTCGATCTGCTCCGCGAGCTTGAAACGGATCACGCGATCCTCCGAAGGAGCGTTTGATAACAAAAAACGTCAAAAGCTCTTGCAAAGCATCGAGCGATGACTATCATATGCATCAGGCGCGGCGGAAACGTTGCGTCTGATGAGTTTGATTATCAACTGCGAGGGCCAGCATGAGCCAGACCTATCTGACGACCGACGAACTGTCGGCCAAGATCAAGTACGACGTCCGCACGATCCGCGAACGGCTGAAGGACAGTGTGCTGCTGGAGGGTACGCACTACGTGCGTCCCTTCGGCGGGCGCAAGATCCTCTTCGTCTGGGAGACCATCGAGCGCGACATGCGCGTGTTCGTGGGCTCGGATCCGCTGAGCCTGCCCATGGCCAACGGCAAGGTGGCCCATGGCTAAGGTCACTGCTCGCAAGGAAACTGGCCGGCTGGTGATCGACTTCACCTACCGGGGCGTGCGGTGCCGGGAGCAAACGGCCCTGCCGGACACCGCTGCGAATCGCAAGCGCGTCGAAAGCGTGCTGGCGAAGCTCAAGGCGGCGTTGACAGCTGGGACGTTTGTGTACCGGGACTTCTTTCCCGGCAGCCCATTGGCCAGCCGCTTCGACACGCCGCAACCAGCTCCTGCACCACCACCTGGCACCCCGGCATTGCCAACGTCGGCACCCGCCGCTGCAGCATCGGCCGCCGCCAGCCCCACCCCGACCTTCAAGGACTTCACCGCCACCTGGCTGTCGGAGCACCAGATCGAATGGCGCCGGTCCCACCTCAAGGTGCTGAAGTGCACCCTTGACGGCCACCTGCTGCCGCACTTCGGCGACAAGCCCGTCGGCACCATCACCAAGGCCGACATCCTGGCTTTCCGCACCAAGCTCGCCGATCTGCCTGGCCGCGCTGCCGCCAAACTGAGCAACAAGCGCATCAACGGCATCCTGGCGCCGATGCGGCAGATCCTGGCCGAGGCAGCTGACCGTTACGGCTTCGTCTCGCCAACTCTCAATCTCAAGCCGCTGCGGCTCAGGAAGACCGACGTCGAGCCGTTCACGCTGGAGCAGGTCCAGCAGATGCTGGCCACCGTGCGGGCCGACTGGCGAAACTACTTCACCGTGCGCTTCTTCACCGGCATGCGCACCGGCGAGGCCCACGGCCTGAAGTGGAAGTATGTCGACTTCGAAAAGCGCCTGATCCTCATCCGCGAAACCTTCGTGCTCGGCGAGGACGAGTACACCAAGACCGACAGCTCGCAGCGCGACATCCAGATGTCTCAGGTCGTCTTCGAGGCGCTGCAGGCCCAGCATGCGGCTACGGCCAAGCTCAGCGAATACGTCTTCTGCAACAAGGAAGGCAAGCCGCTGGACAACGACAACTTCGGCAGCCGGGTCTGGTACCCGCTGCTGCGGCACCTGGGCCTGAAGAAGCGCAGGGCCTACCAGATGCGGCACACGGCGGCCACGCTCTGGCTGGCGTCGGGTGAGGCGCCGGAGTGGATCGCAAGGCAATTGGGCCACAGCAGCACCGAGATGCTGTTCCGCGTCTACAGCCGCTATGTGCCGAACCTGACCAGGCAGGACGGCTCGGCCATCGACCGCTTGCTGGCCACCCGCTTCGCCACCACCAACGCGGTGCCGGCACCTGCGCCTGCGCCTGGGCGCAGCCCCGGTGCCAGTGCGACGGCTTCCGCGCCGACCGCGACGGAGGCACAGCCGTGATCAGCCTTCCGTTCCAACCTACCGCCGTGCAGAGCTTCGCCGTGCAGGTGCGACTGGCGCGCGGCCTGGCGCCGTCTCAGGAGGCGGCGTTTCAGCGGCGTGTGGAAGCCTGGCTGACAGACCGCGGCTTGCACATGGAAGGCGGCCAGGTGGCCTTCGGCGTGGTGGCCGAGCGCGAGCTGTCGCCCATCGACCAGGCCGATATGCTGCTCGCGCTGCTGGACGACCCCACAGTGCGCCACGTAAAGATCGGCCCGCTGATTGGCGAGCGCGACGACCTCTCATTGCAGGTCACTGGCCTGATCTGGGTCGAGGCCAGCCGGCCCGATCCGCTGGTCGATGCGGCCAGGCTGCTCTACGAGGCCAGCCGCATGAGCGGCGCCGCGTTTCTGAGGGCGCTGGGGGGCTACGTCTACCGGACTGACGAGCACCCGGGAGCGATGCCATGACGGCATCAGGAACCTCCGACACACAGGCCGGCACGGAACCCGCCGCCGTGTACCTGCTTCAACGCCACGACGGCCAGCGCTTCAAGATCGGCTGGGCGGTCGAGCCGATGACAAGGGTCAAGCGCCTCCCCGAGTTCCTGGCGGATGAACTCGACCTGCAGGCGTCATATGCGGCCTGGCTGCCCAGCCCGACTCGCGCCCGGCAGATCGAACGTTCGCTACACCGCGGATTGGCGACGCAGCGAGCGCTTCCGCCGCACCAGCTGGAGGGTCACACCGAGTGGTTCATGCCCGCCGCTCTGCGGACGGCAATGCGAATGCTCCGCCAGATGCCGGCGGGAGGCGTGACCAGCCTGCCACCGGCGCTGGTCCGCTTCGAAGCTGCGCCGCAGCCCCTGCTGGATGCCGCCCCGCCGGATGCCGACAGCGCAGTCCTGGTCAGCGCCCAGGACGTCCTGTGGGCGATGGAAGACCTGCTGCTTCGCGCCTGTGCCCTGAACCCGGTGTCGGTCGAAGGGCAGGGCGAGGAGCGCGTGATCCGCCTGACAGAGGTCCGTGGCCCGCGCGCCCGTCTGGGCGACTCTATGCGCTGGGCGCTTCTTGACCTGGACACCTACCGTTGGACCGCCGGCGGTCGCAGTGGGTCGTTCTTGCAGCTCATGCAATACGAGGGCAACGACCTGCTGCTGCAGATGACGCCAAACCGCACGGTGCGCCGCTGGGCCGACGGTGCCCTGACCTGGCAGGTGCAGGCGCTGCTGGAGCGGCTTCGCGGCCTGGCGGCCTACAGCCGATCTGCGGCCAGCCTTTGCCTGGAAGCGGGAGGCCGGCCGTGAGGGCGGCTACGCCGTGCTGGCCTTGCGCCGGGGCGCTTTCGGCGCAGCGTCGTCCTCGAAGAGCGCAGTCACCGGCACCCGCAGGCTGCCCGCGAGGGCATGAATCATCGTCAGGGTCGGATTGGCAGCGCCCGTCTCGATCCGGCTCATGTAGGTCCGGAACAGCCCGCAGCGGTGGGCCAGATCCTCCTGGGTCATCTCAGCGGCCAGCCTGAGCTGGCGCACTCGATTCCCGAACCTGACCTGGACACGTGTCTGCACCCCGGCACTGTCCGGTACGTACACTCATTCGTACACACACTAATTCATACATCACGATCCAGGAGGATCGACATGGACAGAGACTTCAAGCTCGGCAACGAGCTCACAGAGGAGGACGTCGGCGCTGACCGCCACTTCTCCGCGCGGCAGGCCTCGGCTGCTGGCAGCACGGGCCTGAACCTCAACGCCGCCACCAACGGCGGTTGGGGCCTGGTCTTCGGGGCGCTTGCGTTGTGGGCGATCTGGTGGCTGTTCCCAGGCAACCAGCGCCAGGCGCAACACACCCCTCCGCCGCCGGCGTTGTCAGAGGCGCCGGCAGCCCTTCAACCCGAGACGCGCAAACCCAACGGCATCACTGTGGAGATGGGCGCGAACGGCATCGTCATCAAGGGTGCGCCAACAACCGCCTCGGCACCTTCTTCCGGCGCGGGGAAGACAACCCACAAGGCGGCTTCAGCAGCCAGCCTATCGGCCCGCAGCCGCGCTGCCAGCGCTGCAGCCGACTCACAGCCTGACCAATGAACACCCTGAGGAGCCCTCAATGGAACTGACCTGGACCGACCGCCAAGCCGTGCACGGCTGCGACATCTCTGCCTCCTTTTTCGACCCGCAGGTGGTGGACCGCGAAGACGACTTCACCCGGCGCATGCTGCCGGTGTTCAAGACGGCGCGCCCCGCGCTGCTCTACAGCGAGCAGGACCGCAAGAATTTCGTGGCCGACCCGCTGATCGCACAACCCGATGCCGTGCTGCGGCACGGGCACGGGCTGTTGTCACTGGAATACAAATCGCAGAGCCGCCGTTCGCACCGGCCGGAGCAGTGGCAGCGCGACATCCCGTGCTCGGGCGTGCTGCAGACCCTGGCGGCGGCGATGGCCGTGGCCATGGAGAGCGGCAAGTCCGTCGCGCCGCTGCTGCGCTGCCACAACGTCATCTATTTCCTGCGGCCGCACCCGGAGCTGGTCACGCGGCTCATGACCGGTGCGGCGGAGGCCAAGGCCTACTGGGGCGAAGACCGGTACGTCAGCGCAAGCCAGCTGGCTGCGTACTGCGAGCCGTGGGTCAGGTCGCGCTTCGCGCAGAAAGACGATGCACAGGCGGCCTCGTCTGAAGCCGGGCGTCTTCGCCACGAGGAAATGCTCAGGCGGTAGATCCGGTCCGTCCTGTTCAAGGTCGGCGTGCCGGCCACCCCGCTGCGGCGATGTGCCGGCTGCTTCTCGAGTACCCCTCTCGCAACATCCACTTCAGGGAGAAGTCATGCAGATCCTCTGCAACATCCGTTTCCTGCACCGCCTGGTTGGCGGCTTGGTCCTTTCACTGGCCCTGGTGGTGCAACTGGCTCGGGCACAGGCAGACGCCCCGCCACCTAAGCTGGCCGCCGGCAGCATTCAGACTCAGGCCAATGGCCGCATCGAGCTCAAGCCGGAGGCGCACATGCCCCTCTTCGTCGAGTTCGACCGCAGCCCGGCACTGACCCAGGTGCTGGCCTCGGCGCTCGAGGCCCAGGGCGTGCGCACGACGACGGACCGCTCGGCCGCCAAAGCGACTCTGTTCATCCGGGGTGACGTCGTGTTGATGGGCGGCCCGGTCTTCCACAAGGGCGCCAAAGTGGCGATGGGCGACGCCACCGAGGGAACACTCGCCGCAAACGCAGCGGTCCGCACGCCCAGCGCAGGAGAAGCAGCCAATGCCACCGTGGCCGTGGCGCTGAATGCGGCGGCGCTGAGGTCGGCCACGACGCCGTTCTGGTCTGGCCTGGCCGTCAGCCGCATGGCCGACGTGCTCGGGGAGGCGACGGGCATCAAAGGCGCTTTCAACACGGCACTGACTGGCGACCCGCGGGGCATCTGCCTGTCGCGCTGCGAGGACTGGAAGAAGGTCAAGCAAACGGCCTATGCCTTCGTGACCTTCACCAGCCCCGACGGCAAGCAGGAGCTGCGTGTGCTGGCCTCCGCTTTCAGCGAAACGCTGGCGCCGGAAGAAGTGGTGGCCGAGGCCTTGTCCAAAGCAGTGGGTGCGATCGCGCCCGTGCCTGCCTCGACCAAACCGTAGCCCCGGCAAGCCGCCGACGGCGGGCAGGGAGAATGCGAGGCGCTTCTCTTCGCTCTTCCCGCTGCCCCCCGCACTCATGCACCTGCTGCTGTACAAGGACCTCGATCTCCGCCGCGTCAAGCCCGCCTTCGACAAGGTGAGGGCGGCCATCGAGGCCGACGACTTCCGCTCGGCAGACGTCAAGAAGCTCAACGCCGGGCCCTACTACCGGGCCAAGCTCGACTACGCGAACCGGCTGTTGCTGCAATTCGCGCGGGTGGCGGAAGGCGAGGGCAGCACCACCGTCTGCCTGGCCCTGGAGGTCATCGAGAACCACGCCTACGACAAGAGCCGCTTCCTGCGCGGTGCCGTGGTCGACGAAGCCAAGATCGAGCGTGAACCGGCTATGGACGCTGCTGCACCGGCCCTGGCCAGCGACACCACCCCGCTGCGCTGGCTGGGGCCCGGCCGCACGCAGTTCGAGCTGCTGGACAAGCCCATCGTCTTCGACGACGCGCAGGACAGCGCCTACCGCCACCCGGCGCCGATGGTCGTCATCGGTGCGGCCGGCTCGGGCAAGACCGCCGTCACGCTGGCACGGCTGCGCGAAGCCGAGGGCCGGTTGCTGTACGTCACGCTCTCGGCCTACCTGGCGCAGAGCGCTCGCGCCCTGCACGCCGCACTGGGCTTCGACAACCCGAAGCAGGAAGTCGACTTCCTCAGCTATCGCGAACTGCTCGAGACCTTGCGCGTGCCGCCGGGCCGCGAGGTGACGTTGCCGGCCTTTGCCAGCTGGAGCGCGCGCCACCGGCAGGCGCTGCGCTTGCTGGGCGGTGCATCCGGCGATATCGACGCGCAAGCTCTGTTCGAGGAGTTCCGCGGTGTCATTGGCGCGCAGCCCAACGGGCCGCTGTCGCTGGCCGACTACCTGGCCCTGGGTGCGCGCCAGAGCCTGCTGAACAACGCCCAGCGCGAGTTGGCTCACGGCCTGTTCCAGCGCTACCGCGCCTGGCTGGCCGAAGCAGGCCTGTACGACAGCAACCTGGTGGCCCACGCCTGGCGCACCGAACACCTGCCTGCCACCGGCCCTGTCTACGACTTCATCGTCATCGACGAGGTGCAGGACCTCACCCCCGTGCAACTGGCGCTGGTGTTGGCGCTGCTCAAGGCGCCGGGCCAGTTCATCCTGTGTGGTGACAGCCATCAGATCGTCCACCCGAACTTCTTCAGCTGGGCGGCCCTGAAGAGCCTGTTCTGGCAGGGCCTCGCCGGCGAAGCCGCGCAGCGCCAGCCGCTGCAGCTGCTGCAGGCCAACTACCGCAACACCCAAGCCGTCACCGCGTTGGCCAACCGGCTGCTGAAGATCAAGCAGGCGCGCTTCGGCTCGGTGGACCGCGAGAGCAACTTCCTCGTCCGCAGCACGGCGGCCGAGCCGGGCCAGGTGCAGCTGGTGGCGGCCAAGGACGCGGCCATCAAGGCGCTGGACGCCGCCACGCGGCAGTCGGCCCAGCATGCCGTGATCGTGCTGCGCGACGACGACAAGCCTGCCGCGCGCGAGCGCTTCCACACGCCGCTGGTCTTCAGCGTGGCCGAGGCCAAGGGCCTGGAGTACCCGCACGTGCTGCTGGTGGACCTGGTGTCGTCGCAGCGCCAGGCCTATGCCGAGGTGGCCGAGGGCGTGGACCCCGCTGACCTGGAGGGCGAAGACCTGACGTACAGCCGCGCCCAGGACAAGGCCGACAAGTCGCTGGAGCTCTACAAGTTCTACGTCAACGCGCTGTACGTGGCCATGACCCGCGCCGTGCAGTCACTGACCCTGGTGGAGGCTGACCCCGACCACCCACTGCTGGCCATGCTGGGCCTGAAGGCTGGCGAAGCCACGGTACAGCCCGCACGCACCTCCACCCGCGAGGAATGGGCGCAGGAAGCCCGCAAGCTGCAGCTGCAGGGCAAGGAAGAGCAGGCCCAGGCCATCCGCGACGCCTTCCTGCAGCACAAGCCGGTGCCCTGGACGCCGTGGAGTCGCGCGCTCGTCGACGAACTGCTGCCCAAGGCACTGGACCCGAAGAACCCCAGCGCCAAGCCGCGCCAGGCGATCTTCGACTACGCGCTGTGGCATGGCCAGCACGAATGGATCACCGCCTTGGCCAAGGCCCACTTCGCGCCGGCCCGGCAGTTGATGGACGAAGGCCAGTTTTGGGGTGCCGGTACGTTGCTGCCCAACCGCTACGGCTTCCGCAACGAAGCCTGGGAGCGTCTGGAAGTGCTTACCCGCAAGACCGTGGCTGCCGTGCGCCAGCGCCACCTGCAGCCTTGGGAGGCGAAGAAGTTCAAGGACCTGCTGCAGCAGGCAGACCAGTACGGGCCTGACCACGCCACGCCTGTGGGCGCCACGCCGCTGATGCTGGCTGCCGTGGCGGGCAACGCACCCTTGGTGCAGGCGCTGCTGGACAAGGGCGCCGACCCGCAACGGCGCGATGACTTCGGGCACACCGCCTGGGACGGCGCGGTGAGCCGGGCACTGCAGGAGCCGGGCTTCGTGGCGACGGGGCTGCCGGCGGTCTTCCCGCTGCTCGCCCCCGCGGCACTGGACGTGCAAGTCGATGGGCGGCTCGTTCGGCTGGAACGGCGGCAAGGCGAGTACTGGGTGCTGACCGTGATGCTGGCCGGCCTGAAGACGCAGTGGTCCTGCTGCGTGACGCGCACGGTGGAGCCGCACAAGTACCCGCGCGGCTTCTTCGCCGAGCAACTGCACGAGGTGCTGGCCCAGCTGCCGGCCTGGCTGTGGGCCGACAAGCGCCGCAAGCGCAGCTACGTCAACCAGGTGCTGGCGCGTGCCGAGGTGAGCAGCGCCTATCAGCCTGCCCGCAAGCTGTGGGCGCGAGCCAGCAATGGCCACTACCTGCCCAATCCGGCGCTGCTGCTGCGGAGAGGGGATGCGTGGGCGCCCGTCTACGAGCTGATGGCACTGGACTGGATAGACCGGGGCTGCGGCGATGGCGAGCTGTACCGGCCCAAGCCGCGGGACCTCGTGGCGCGTCTCGGTATGGCCCGCAGCGCCGACCCGGGCGAAGACACCGACTCAGCGACTGAGCCGGCGGACGACGCGGGCTGACCGGCCAGTCTGATTTGGCGCGGCAACAAGCCGATTGCCGCGGCGGCGGCTGCGGGCCAGCTCGCGCTGACGGCCGCGGCGAAGGGTCAGCCGGTTCAGGCTGCGGCTGCCGGTCACCCAGCGCGGCGCCCAGCGGCGCACGAATGCGGCGAGGTCAGCGAACACTTCTGCAGGCACGCCGTCGAAGGGTGTCTGCTTGCGCGTCAGGATCTGTATGGGCATCGCGGTGACTCCTGCTTCGGACGCCATTGTCCGGGAACGGTGCGTGACCGCTGCCAGTGGCAGCAGCAGAATGCGCCGATGGACACCATGGACGCGAGAGAAGCAATGGCCAGCTTCCTGGCAACGCAGGACGCCCCGACGCTCGCGAGGGTGCTGCTGGAGCTGGCCGAAGACTTTGTGCCTGTCTACGAAAGACTGGATCGACTACGGCTGCGCGACGACCCCGCCGAGCTCTGCGCCCGCTTCAAGTGGCAGTTGCAGCAGTGGGAGAGCGATGACCGGTTCGTCGGCTACAGGGACGCCGCGAAGTTCGGTCGCGACCTCGACACCTGGGTCTCGCAGGTGGAGCGTGAAGTGCTACCCCGCTTCCCGTCCGAGGCGATGGCGCTGCTCGCCGCATTCCTCGAGATGGACCGCGTGGTATTCGAGCGGGTCGATGACGATGGCGGATACGTCGGTGGAGCCTTCAAGCTCGCCTGCCGGCTATGGCTGACGGCTGCCGAGGACGCCGGCCTCTCGGCCGCCGAGATCTCCAGTCGCGTATCAGCCATCGTGGCTGACGACAACTACGGTGCTCGATCCGACCTTGCTTCAGCAGTTCCCCGCTGAGGCAGGTCGTCGAAACCGAAAGCTCGGAGACAAGAAATCCGAAGGGAGGGAACGAATGGCCAACAATGAAACCGCGCGACTCGCCGTGCTGATCGATGCGGACAACGCATCAGCGAGCGTCGTCTCTCTATGTACGCCAGAAGCGCAAGGCGATCATGTCGGGCTGCTACAGACTGAACTGCGACGGTCGCGATCAAGGCTCTGGACGACTGCATACACCGGCACCGATCATTGAAGACCGGAGGTGTCGTCGACGATTTCATCGGCTACACGGCTTGCTCGATCGCTGTGGCCGTGGCCGGCCGACACGACAGACCGCTTCCGCCTAACGCGACCGGCGCAGTTCGACCCAGAGCGGGCACACAGGTTGTGTGACTCGGTGCCACAAAGGCGTCCTTCGATAGCTCGCATCGAATTCAAGAGCGCCGGGCCAGACTCCTGGCGCCGGTCCCGGGGCGGCCTGACGCTTCCGTCGCGGCCCTGATGACAATCTCGGTACTCGACGGTGTCGCGACTGGCTCCGGTCATTTCGGCCGCGCAAGGCCATCGCAGAGAGCGATCATGTGTAGCGCTCAATGCTGGGCGGCGGCCCGGGGTGCCGGCGGTAAGTTGGGGTCGTAATCGGCGGCGCTGGGATGGTCCTTGCGGCCCGCAGGTGCCGCCATGGTGGCGTCGACCAACTGCTGCGTGACGATGTACGAGCTGCGGGTTCCGGAGATGGCAATGCCCAGCCGGGTTGAATTCAGTACGCGAGATGCCACTGCAGACTAGAAGATGCCGGCATCGAGGCTCGCTGCATCCCCGTGTGCCAGCTACGATGGCGTGCGAGCCTTCGCGGCTGCAGGAACGCGACACCGCCGTGCCGAACCCAGACACCACCCTACCAGCGCCCAAGGCGAACCCGAGTCCACATTCGTCGAATGCGGAACTGCAGGTCTTCGAACGACTGCTCGCAGAATTGTCGGCCGGCTTCATCGGCCTGGCTGCCGGACACATCGACGCGGCGATCGAAGACGCGCTGCGCCGCATCGTGCTGGCGCTGGACATCGACCGCTCCTCGCTGATCTCGGTGGATGCGGTCACCGGACGCATCGAGACCACGCATTCCTGGGCTTTGGAAGGCATCGATCGAACGCCGCCGACGGACATCGTGCAGAGCAATCCCTGGGCCTTGAGCTGCGCGCGCGCCGGCCGCCCCGTGGTCTTTGCCCGCCTGGATGAGTTGCCGGCGCAAGCGGCGGTAGACAAGTCCACCTTTGCTCGCATGGGACTGAAGTCTCATGTCGGCATGCCGATGTGGGTGGGCGGGCGCCTGCGCGGCAGCCTGACCTTCGGGTCGTTGCGCCGCGAACGCGAATGGCCGGACGAGTTGCTGGGCCGCATGCGGCTGCTCGCCGATGTTTTCGCCAGCGTACTGGCGCGCCAGCACGCCGAACAGCAGCGCGAGCGCGTGCTCGACTTCGAGCGTCTGGCCTCGCGCACGCTGAGCGCACTGCTGATCGCTATGCCCCAGGACGAAGCGCGCATCATCGAAGCCGGCCTGCACGACATTGCGGCCTTCCTCGGCGCGGACCGGGCGACGCTGTGGGAAATCGGCGACGACCAGCGCTTCCGTCGCGCGCACCACTGGTTCGCCGACGGCGTGCCCGGCATCGAGGAATGGTCGGCGCAGGCTCTGCCGTGGATCCATGCCCGCCTGAACACAGACGCCCTGGTGCGCTTCGCACGGCTGGGCGAACTGCCGGCAGATGCCGACGCCGACCTGCAGGCGATGCGGGACCTGGGCGTGCGTTCGCTGCTGGCGGTGCCAGTGGCGGTCGCCGGCCAGCTGCTGGGGGTGTTCTCGGTCGCCGCGGTGCGGGTCGAATGCGACTGGCCCGACGAGCTGGTGCCGAGCGTGCGCCTGCTGGCGGAAGTCTTTGCCACGCTGCATGTGCGGCGCCATGCCGAGCGCCGCGAACGTGCCGCCGAATCGGAAGCCGCGCTGTGGCGCGAGCAGTTCGCGCATGTCGTGCGGGTGCACACCGTCGGCGAGATGTCGGCGGCGCTAGCGCATGAGATCACCCAGCCGCTGGGGGCGATCGAGAACTACGCACATGCCGCACGGCGCCGCCTGTCCGGGCCTGCGCCCGATCTGCCGAAGGTGGTCGACCTGCTGGAGCGCATCGTCGCGCAGTCGGCACGTGCGGGCGACGTGGTCACGCGGCTGCGCGGCATGGTCAAGCGCCACGAGCTGCAGCTCGGCGAGATCGACCTGGAGCGCCTCGCCACGGCCTGCATCGATCTGCTGCGCGGTGAATGCGAGCAGCACGACCTGCGCATCGAGCTGCGGCGGCCGGGCCGGCTGCCCCGCCTGGTGGCCGACGAGGTGCATGTGCAGCAGGTGCTGCTGAACCTGCTGCGCAATGCCATCGAGGCGATGGAGGCGGCGGCTCCCGCTGCGCCGCGCCGCATCGAGGTGAACATCGCCTGCGTCGCCCCGGAATGGGTGTCGGTGCAGGTGGCCGACCATGGCCCCGGCATTGCCGAGGGCGAGCTGGAACAGGTGTTTGAAGCCTTCCACTCCACCAAGCCGCTGGGTCTGGGCGTCGGCCTGGCGATCTGCCGGCGGCTGATCGAGGCGCAGGGCGGCACGCTGCGCGCGGCGCAGAATCCGGCGGGCGGCGCGTTGTTCGAGTTCACGCTGCCCGTCGCCCCTGCGGAGAGCGCATGACCGAGCCCACCATCTTCATCGTCGACGACGACGAGGCCTATCGCGACTCACTGGTCGAGTTGGTCGCATCGGTCGGCCTGCACTGCGAGTGTTTTGCGTCGGCGCTGAATTTCCTGGCCGCCTTCGACCCGGCCCGCGCTGGCTGCTTGGTGCTCGACGTGCGCATGGCCCGAATGAGCGGCCTGGCGCTGCAGGCTCGGCTGAAGACGATGGGCGCCACGCTGCCCATCGTCTTCATCAGCGGCCATGGCGACCTGGAGATGGCGGTCAAGGCGATCAAGGACGGCGCGGTCGACTTCGTGCAGAAGCCTTACCGCGAGCAGCAGCTGCTCGATGCCATCAACGAGGCCTTGCAGCGCGACGCGCAGCAGCGCCGCACGCCGCTGCCGGCCGATGGGGCGGCGCCCAGCGTGGCGCTGGCGCTGCTCAGCGCACGCGAGCGCGAGGTCATGCAGCTGGCGCTGCAGGGCCTGCCGAGCAAGCTGATCGCCAAGCAGTTGTGCCTTAGCCACCGTACCGTCGAGCATCACCGCAGCCGGCTGCTGGAAAAGCTGGGTGTGGCCTCGATGGCCGAGCTGATGCGGCTGAACTACCAGCAGGCGCTGGACGGCAGCGCAGCGCCACCTAGGTAGGCTTGGGGTGGGCGCACGGATGGTGCGCCCGGCAGCGGCGCAGCACCATCGCGGTGCTGCGAGGGAGGCGATGTTCAACACCGTGTATGTGCTCGAACGCGACCCGGCCGAATGCCGCTGGATCGAGTCCGCGCTGGCGGGTCAGGTGCGCAAGCTGATCTTCCTGGAAGACGGCGCCACGCTGCTCGACTGGCTGGCGACGCAGGGGGGCGATTGCCTGCTTTGCGGCGCCGAGCCCGATGCGTCGGTGGCCCTCGAACTGGTGCGCAGGCTGCGCCGGCACGGGCAGGCCTTGCCGGTGGTGGTGATCGGGCCGCACAGCGCCTTCCGCACGGCGGTGGACGTGGCGCGCCTGAACGGCACCGACTTCCTGGAGCGCCCGGTCAGCGCGCAGCGCCTGCGCGCCGCGCTGCGCAAGGTGACGGCGGTGACCGAAGAAGGCGCAAAGCGCTGAACGAGGAGACGAATATGAACGACAGCACACGCCAAGCGCAGCAGGCACTGGAGGCGGTGGAACGGGTGCAACGGCTCTATGCCGCGCAGCGCGCCGCCTGTCTGGCGCAGCCCTACCCGAGCGCCGACGAGCGGCTCGAGCGGCTGCGCGCGCTGAAGCGCCAGACGCAGCGCTACCAGGACCTGCTGGCCGAAGCAATGAGCGCCGACTTCGGCTTCCGCCCCGCGGCCGAATCGAAGATGCTGGACCTGCTGGGTTCGGTACTCGAAGCCAACCACGCGGTCTCGCACCTGAAACGCTGGATGAAACCCAGCAAGCGCTCGACCGAGTTGCTGTTCCTCGGCAACAGCGTGAAGGTCCTGTACCAGCCAAAGGGCGTGGTCGGCGTGATCGTGCCGTGGAACTTTCCGATCTACCTGGCGATGGGCCCACTGGTCACCGCGCTGGCCGCAGGCAACCGCGTGATGATCAAGATGTCGGAGGTGACGCCGGCGACCAACGCGGTGTTCAAGACGCTGCTCGGCGAGGTCTTTGGCGAAGACCTGGTGGCGGTGGTCGGCGAGGAACTGGTCGACCCGAACGTCTTCACCTCGCTGCCCTTCGACCACATCGTCTTCACCGGCTCGCCGGCGGTCGGCAAGATCGTCATGCGCACCGCGGCGCACAACCTGACCCCGGTGACACTGGAACTCGGCGGCAAGTCGCCGGCGATGGTCACGCGCAACTATCCGGTGGCCGATGCGGCGCTGCGCATCACGCACGGCAAGTCGGTCAACTGCGGGCAGATCTGCATCGCGCCGGACTACGCGCTGGTGCCGCGCGAGAGCGTCGATGCGTTCGTAGCGTCGGTCAAGAGCAGCTTCGAGCAGTTCTACGGCGGCCACACCGAGGGCAACCCCAACTTCACCAGCGTCGTCAGCGACCGGCAGCTCCAGCGCATAGAGGCGGTACTGGCCGACGCGCGCGCCAAGGGCGCCACCGTCACCGCCTGCGCGCCGCAACCGTCGGCCGGCAACCGGCAACTGCCGCTGCACATCGTCACCGGGGCGACGCCGGACATGGACGTGCTGAAGGAGGAGCTGTTTGGCCCGGTGCTGCCGGTAGTGCCCTATGACAGCACCGACGACGCCATTCGCTTCATCAACGAGCGTCCGCGCCCCTTGGCGCTGTACTGCTTCAGCCACGACAATGCCGAGCGCGACGATCTGCTGCGGCGCACGCATTCGGGCGGCGTCTCGGTCAACGACTGGGGCTGGCACGCGATCAACCACGACGCGCCCTTCGGCGGCATCGGCAACTCGGGCATCGGCAACTACCACGGCGAAGAAGGCTTTCGCGAGCTGTCGCACGCGCGCACGGTGTTCCAGCGCCGCCGCTGGTTCCCGACGCAGCTGTTCCACCCGCCCTACGGCAGCTTCGTGCAGCGCCTGTCGATGAAGTTCTTACTCGGCGAAGCCGACCCGTCGCTCGGCGCCAGGTCCAAGCACTGACATCCCTAGCTGCAGGAGAGCGAGATGCCCGCACTTTCGGCCATCGATCTGGCGATGTTCATGCTCGAGACGCGCGAGCGGCCCTTCAACATCGGCCCGCTGGTGCTGCTGCACCCGCCCGCGGGCTTCAAGGGCAGTTTCGCCGACAAGCTGCACGCCAGGCTGCTGAAGCGCCCGCCCGGCCCGCCGTTCAATTACCGGCTGGTGCTGTCGCTGACCCACGCGCCGTCGGTCGAGCCGATGGCGAACCCAGACATCCGCGGCCACGTGCACCGGCTGACGCTGCAGGATGCGTCGATGGCGCAGCTGCTCGAGAAGGTCTGCGAGCTGCACGAGGCGCAACTCGACCGCTCGGGGCTGCTGTGGCATTTCTACGTGATCGACGGCCTCGCCGACGGCAGCGTGGCGCTGTATGGCAAGGTGCACCACGGCATCATCGACGGGCGCACCTTTGTCAAGGCGGTGACACAGTGGATGTCCGAGGACCCGAAGGACAAAGAGGTGCGCGCGATGTGGGACGGCGTGGCACGCTCGGCCAAAGGCGCAGGCCAGCGTGCCGGCATGGTGCAGCGGCTGGTCGCGGCCGGCTCGCAGGCGGTGGGCCTGGTGCGTTCCGCCGCCGGCGTGTACGGGCTGCTCGCCGAGCAGGGGCTGCGCTCGGCCGGCCTCGGCAAGGGCCTGCCGCTGCCTTTCCTGAACGTGCCCGGCGCCTTCGACGGCAAGCTCTCGGCCCGGCGCAGTTATGCCTACTGCACCTTGCCGCTGGCCGAGCTGAAGGCCGTCGGCAAGGCCCATGGCGCGACCGTCAACGACATGCTGCTGACCGTGCTCGACATTGCCATGCAGCGCTACCTGGCCAAGCAGAAGAAGGTCGCCAGGGAGCCACTGGTGGCCGACATGCCCGTGGCGCTGGCCGAGGGCGCGAAGGGCGGCAACCAGATCGCGGTGCTGCAGTTTCCGCTCGGCCAGGCCGCAGCCTCGGTGAGCGACCGCCTGAGCGCGATCCGTGCCGAGACTGGCCACCTGAAGGACGCGCTCGGGAAACGCGACAGTGACACGGTGATGCTCTACACCACACTGGTGCACGCGCTGCCGCTGCTGGTGGAGCGGGTGGCCGAGAACGCGGCGCCCAGGCTGTCAAACCTGCTGATCTCGAATCCTTTCGGCTTTGCGGGCGAGGCCTACCTGATGGGGGCGAAGGTCGAACTGGCGTTGCCGATTTCGGTGGTTGCGGCCGGGCACAAGCTCAACGTCACTGCGGTCACCCTCGGGCCGCGTCTGCAGATCGGTTTTCTGGCGATGCCCGCGGCGGTGCCGCACATCGACCAGCTGGCGCGCCTGACCGAGCGGGCCTTCGATGAGGTCAAGGCCGCGCTGCTGCCTGCGGCCAAGGCCGTGTTGCCCAAGGTTGCCACACGCAAGGCGCCGGCCAAAGCGCGGGGCCCGGTTGCTGCCAAGCGCAAGGCCGGCGCGGCGCGCGCCCACTGATCCACCCAACCCCAATCCAAGAAGGAGGACATCGATGAGACAAGCCCAACGTATTGCCACTTCGCTGCTCGGTGCGGCACTGCTCGCTGCCGGCTGCGCGTCCGCACCCGGTTCGGCCGACCTGACGCCCAAACCGGCCACGCCCGCCACCGTCAACGCCAACCAGGCCATGCGCCCTGTGGTGGCAGCCTTCGACAAACGCGACTTCGACGACGCCACGCGCGGCAAGCTGGCCGAGCTGAACGACCCGCTGGTCAAGGCGGCCGACGGCCGTATCGTCTGGGACACGCGCAAGTTCGATTTCCTGAAGGGCGAGACGCCGGTCACTGCCAACCCCAGTCTGTGGCGCCAGCAGCAGCTGAACCATGCGCAGGGCCTGTTCAAGGTGGCCGACGGCATCTACCAGATCCGCGGCTACGACATCGCCGGCATGACGCTGGTCGAAGGCCAGACCGGCTGGATCGTGATCGACACCATGCTCACCGCGCCGATGGCTCGCGCCGGCTTCAAGTTGGCGATGGACACGTTGAAGAGCGCCAAGCCGGTGGTGGCAGTTATCTATACCCACAGCCATGCCGACCATTTCGGCGGCGTGCGCGGCGTGGTCGACGAGGCCGACGTGCGCTCGGGCAAGGTAAAGATCATCGCGCCCGATGCCTTCATGGAGCATGCGATCGCCGAGAACGTTCTCGCTGGCAACGCAATGACGCGGCGGGCGCAGTACATGTACGGCACGGCCTTGCCGACCAGCGGCCAGGGCACGCTGGGCACCGGGCTCGGGCTGGCCTTGAGCAACGACTCGCCGACGCTGATCCCGCCCACGCAGTACATCAAGAAGACCGGCGAGGAGATGACGATCGACGGCGTGCGCATCGTCTTCCAGATGGCCAAGGGTTCCGAGGCACCGTCGGAGTTCATGTTTTACTTCCCCGACAAGAAGGCACTGTGCCTGTCGGAGGTGGCCACGAAGTTGATGCACAACGTCTACACCATTCGCGGCGCGCAGGTGCGCGACGCGCTGCAGTGGAGCAAGTACATCAACGAGACAATGGACCTGTTCCCTGACGCCGAGGTGGCCTTCGCCAGCCACCACTGGCCCACCTGGGGCAAGGACAACATCCGCGCGTTCCTGACCAACCAGCGCGACACCTACCGCTTCCTGCACGATCGCGCGCTGAACCTGGCCAACCAGGGACTGGTGATGGACGAGATCGGCAGCGAGCCCTTTTTCCCCAAGGGCCTGGCGGTGGACGCCGCCTCGCGCGGCTACTACGGCACGCTCAGCCACAACCTGCGCGCGGTCTACAACTTCTACCTCGGCTACTACGACGCCAACCCGGCCACGCTGCATCGCCTGCCGCCGGCCGAAAGCGCAAAGCGCTATGTGGCGGCGATGGGCGGCGAGGCGGCGGCGCTGGCGGCCGGGCGCAAGGCCTTCGCCGACGGCGACTACCGCTGGGTGGCCGAGATGGTCAACCACGTGGTTTTCGCCAACCCCGGCAATGCCGAGGCTCGCGCGCTGCAGGCCGATGCGCTGGAGCAGCTGGGCTACCAGGCCGAATCCGCCACCTGGCGCAACGCCTACCTGATGGGTGCGCAGGAGCTGCGCGCCGGGCCCAAGCCCTTCGGCGGCAGCTCGGCCAACCCGGACACGGTGCGCGGCATGAGCAACGAGCTGCTGTTCGACTTCATCGCACTGCGCCTGGACCACACCAAGACCGACGGCATGAAGGCGGCGGTGCAGATGGTCTTCACCGATGTCAACGAGACCTGGGCGCTGGAGCTGTCGAACTCGGTGCTGAACAACACCAAGGGCCGCGTGCTGAAGAACCCCGACGTGAAGATCACGCTGACGCGGCCGGCCTTCCTGGCAATGCTGTTGCAGGGAAAGAAGCTGCCCGAGCTGGTGCAGGCCGGCATGGTGAAGATCGACGGCAACCCGCAGGGCTTCGGCGCGGTGGTGGCCAACATCGTCGAGTTCCCGCCGCTGTTCAACATCGTCACACCCTGAGGAGAACACCATGCTTCAACCCGGTCTGATGATGGACCAGCCGCTGCTGCTGTCCAGCGTGATCGAACACGCCGCCGCGCAGTACGGCGACGTCGAGGTCGTCTCTCGCGAAACACACGGCCCGCTGTTCCGCTACACCTATGCCGACTGCGCCAAGCGCGCGCGCAAGCTGGCGCATGCGCTCGGCCAGCTCGGCCTTTCCGGCGGCAGCGCGGTCGGCTCGATCGCCTGGAACAACCACCGCCACCTGGAGGCGTACTACGCGGTCTCCGGCAGCGGCATGGTGATGCACACCTGCAACCCGCGGCTGCACCCGCAGCAGCTGATCTACGTCATCAACCATGCCGAAGACCAGGTGATGCTGTTCGACGCCACCTTCGCACCGCTGATCAAGGGCATCGCGTCGCATTGCCCGAAGGTCAAGGCCTGGGTCTGCCTGGCCGACAAGGCGAACACGCCGGCCATCGAGGGCGTGGCCAATGTGCTGAGCTACGAGGAGCTGATCGCGCCGCACAGCGAGCACTTCGAATGGCCCCAGTTCGACGAGCGCAGCGGTGCGGCACTCTGCTACACCTCGGGCACCACGGGCAACCCGAAGGGCGCGCTGTACTCGCATCGAGCGATCGTGCTCAACGCGCTGGTCGGCAGCACGCCGGGCGTGCTGGCGTTGTCGGCGCGCGAGACGATCCTGCCGGTGGTGCCGATGTTTCACATCAACGCCTGGTGCATCCCCTATGGGGCGCCGATGGTCGGCGCCAGGCTGGTGCTGCCGGGGCCGAAGCTGGACGGCGCCAGCCTGTACGAGCTGATGGAGAGCGAGCGCGTCACGGTCAGCGCCGGCGTGCCGACCATCTGGCTGGCGCTGCTGCAGCATGTGGAAGCGAACAAGCTGCGCTTCACGACGATGCGCCGTACGGCGGTCGGCGGCTCGGCGATGCCTCTGTCGCTGATCGCCAAGTTTGCCGACGAGTACGGCGTAGAGGTACGGCACGGCTGGGGCATGACCGAGACCACTGCGGTGGCGACGATGAGCGCGCTGATGAGCAAGCACGATCCGTTGTCCGCCGCCGACAAGCATGCGGTGGTCGCCAAGCAGGGCAAGGCTGTGTTCGGCGTGCAGATCAAGGTGGTCGACGAGACGGGCGCCACGCTGCCGCGCGACGGCAGTTCGCAGGGCGAGCTGATGGTGCGCGGGCAGTGGATCGTCTCCGGCTACTTCAAGGGCGAAAGCTCGCCGCTGCAGGACGGCTGGTTCCCGACCGGCGACGTGGCGACCATCGACGCCGATGGCGTGATGCAGATCCGCGACCGCGCCAAGGACGTGATCAAGACCGGCGGCGAGTGGATCAGTTCGATCGACCTGGAAAACGCCGCGATGGGCCACCCCGGCGTAGCGATGGCGGCGGTGATCGGCGTCAAGCACCCGAAGTGGGACGAGCGCCCGCTGCTGTTCATCGTGCGCAAGCCGGGCCAGGCGCTGGAGAAGGACGAGATCCTCGCCTTCTTGGCCGAGCGCGTGGCCAAGTGGTGGGTGCCGGACGACGTGGTCTTCGTCGACTCGCTGCCGGTGGGTGGCACCGGCAAGGTGCAGAAGGCCGACCTGCGCAAGCAGTACGGCGGCGTGTTCAGTTGACGGGAGGCGGTCATGCCTATCGAACCTGCTGAAGACCGCGGCCTGCCGCGGCGCGACTTTCTCAAGGTTGGCCTTGGCTTCTCGCTGGCGCTCACGGTGGGCACGGCCGTCGTCGGCTGCAGCGACGCGGCCAAGACGCTATCGACCGGCTATGTCTTCCTGCGTCCTGGCGACGTGGAACTGTTCAGCGCGCTGACGCCGGCGGTGGTCACCGAACTCGGTGCCTTCGATGCGGCCAAGCGCAGCAAGCTGGTCGAGCGCACGCTGCAGAACATCGACGGCACCTGCGCCGCGCTCGATCTGGGCAGCCGGCAGGAACTGCGCAAGCTGCTCGACCTGCTGGCCATCGGCCCGCTGCGCTACTCCCTGACGGGCGTGGGCGCGTGGAACGAGGCCGGCATCGACAAGATGCAGGTCTTCTTGGCCCGCTGGCGCGGCAGCCGCTTCGCCACTCTGAACGCCGGCGGCAACGTGCTGGTCAAGCTCACCTCTTCGAGCTTCTACGTGTTGCCCGAGAGCTGGCCCTCCACCGGCTACCCGGGGCCGCTGGAATACGTGTTCAACGCGATCAACTCCTGAAAGCCTGCCATGGCCCTACCTGACATCTACACCGAAGGCATTGCCTCGGGCTGGAAGGTCGTCGACGCGGCCAAGCTGACGGCCCCGCAGACGATGGAGGCCGACGTAGCCATCATCGGCAGCGGCGCCGGCGGCGGCGTGGCCGCCGAGATCCTCGCTCTCGCCGGACTGAAGGTGCTGCTTCTGGAAGAGGGCGCATTACGCACCTCGGACAGCTTCAAGGACATGGACGAGGGCCGCGCCCTGCGCGAGCTGTACCAGGAAGGCGCCGCACGTGCCACGTCCGACGGCGCCATCGCCGTGCTGCAGGGGCGCTCGGTCGGCGGCTCGACCACCGTCAACTGGACCTCGAGCTTCCGCACGCCGGAGCCGACGCTGAAGTTCTGGGCCGCCGAACGGGAGGTGGTCGGCCATGGCGTGGACGACATGAAACCCTGGTTCGAGAAGATGGAGGCGCGACTGGACGTCATGCTGTGGGAGGCGCAGAACGCCAACAACAGTGTGCTCAAGCGCGGCTGCGACAAGCTCGGCTGGGAGGCGCACTCGATCCCGCGCAACGTGCGCGGCTGCTGGAACTCGGGCTACTGCGGCTTCGGCTGCCCGGTCAATGCCAAGCAGTCAATGCTGGTGTCGACGATTCCCGAGGCGCTGCGCCACGGCGCGACGCTGGTGCACCGGCTGCGCGTGCGCCAACTGCAGCATGCCGGCGACAAGATCACCGGCGCGGTCGGCGAGGCACTGCGCGAGGACGGCCGCACGCCCAGCGGCACGCTGGTGACGATCAAGGCGCGGCATTTCATCGCCGCCGGCGGCGCCATCAACACCCCCGCGCTGCTGCTGCGATCGCAACTGCCCGACCCGCACAAGCGGCTGGGCCAGCACACGCTGATCCACCCGGTGGTGCTGTCGCTGGCGCAGATGCCCGAGCGCATCGACCCCTTCTACGGCGCGCCGCAGTCCACGGCCTCCGACCACTTCCAGTGGAAGGACGGCGCCACCGGGCCGATGGGCTACAAGCTCGAGGTGCCGCCGATCTTTCCCGGTATCGGCGCCGGCGTGCTCAACGTCTACAGCGACGATCTGCGCAAGGAAATGGCTGCGTTGCCGCACACCAACGCGGTGCTGGCGCTGCTGCGCGACGGCTTTGTCGAACAGAGCCCCGGCGGCAGCATCCGCCTGGCCGACGACGGCAGCCCGATGCTCGACTACGAGCTCAGCGACTATGTCTGGGAAGGCGTGAAGCGCGCCTACCTGAGCATGGCTGAACTGCAGTTCGCGGCCGGCGCCCAGCGGGTGCGCCAGGCGCACATCGATGCGAGCTACCAGACCAGCTGGACCGATGCGAAGAAGGCGATTGCCGAGCTGCCGTTGAAGAAGTTCCGCGCCACGCTGTTCACCGCACACCTGATGGGCGGCTGCGCGATGAGCCAGAACCCGAAGCGCGGCGTCGTCGACAGCGGCGGCCGGCATCATCAATTGGCCAACCTGTCGGTGATGGACGGATCGGTGTTCCCGACCAGCATCGGCGCCAACCCGCAGTTGTCGATCTATGGGCTGGTGGCGCAAAACGCCACGGCGCTGGCCAAACAATTGAAGACCTGAAGTGAGCGAAGCTGCACCGCCCCTGGCGGCCGTGCCGCGCGCGGCGGCCGTGGCCGGCGTGGCCTTTGCGCTGTTGTTCGGCGCGGCGCTGCTGTTGGTGCGGCTGTCGATTCCGGGCTCGATCGTCGAGCGCGGCGGCTGGCTGGCCGACCCGGCCGGAAATTTGCGCCTGGCCACCGACCTGCTGGCCTGGGGCGGCATCGCCTTCCTGTGGTTCATCGGCGTGGTGCGCACGCACATCGGCGCGCGCGAGGACCGCTTCCTCGCATCGGTGTACTTCGGCAGCGGCGTGCTGTTCCTGGGCATGAGCTTCATTGCTGGCGCCACGGCGCAGGCGCTGCTGGCGGCGCACGCACAGTACGGCGAGCGCTTCTTCGACAGCGGCACCTTCGCCTTCGGCGGTCGGCTGGCCTACGAGCTGACCAACACCTATGCGCTGCGCATGGCCGGCGTGTTCATGTTTTCGCTGGCCACGCTGTGCCATCGCACCGGCGCCATGCCACGCGTGTTCGTCTGGGCCACCTGGACCCTGGCCGCGCTGCTGGTGCTGGGCCTGACGCAAACGCTGTGGGCGGCGTTGCTGTTCCCGGCGTGGGTGCTGGGTTTCAGCCTGTACCTGCTGCTGCGGCCGGGCCCGGCGCAGGCGTGATCTTTGTCTTCCGCGACGTTGATCGGTGAGCGATGCCGTAGCGGGGATCGGAGAGTCTTGTGCTCGTGCTGCTCGTGCACCACGTTCGGCGCAGGCAGGTCGTCCTGGTCGGGAAACACCACTGCATGCGCGATGTTCATACGGTACAGAGCATGGCTGGGCGGGCGGACGGCATGAAGCGGCCCTCCTGACCCGCCAACGAGACGGTCCTATCGGTCAGCTGTTCAGCTGCAAGTGTTCACCTGATTAGCGATGAACCTCAGCAACCCTGATTCCGCGTTCGGGCTGCCTGGGCGCAGCTACCAACGCGCGCAGCAAGCTGCCGAGCATGGCGCGCATGTCGTACCGCCGG